>Ga0207660_10000253_pt1 | contig 34842 bp, 27 predicted proteins | sample KBSC73BmetaG_FD_184335 | JGI IMG/M metagenome (GOLD analysis project Ga0207660, IMG submission 184335) | Corn rhizosphere microbial communities from Kellogg Biological Station, Michigan, USA - KBS C7-3B metaG (SPAdes) (version 2) | ecosystem: Host-associated > Plants > Roots > Rhizosphere ... | reverse complement strand
CTGTTCCCGCACCTGAAAATCATCGCGCGCGCGCGCAATCGCCAGCACGCGTTCCGCCTGATGGATTTGACCAGCGACCCCGACGACGTGGTGCGCGAGACGTTCTATTCCAGCCTGAAGATGGCGGCCCTGACGCTGAAGGCGCTGGGCATGGAGAAGGAGCAGGCGCGCGCGGTCGTGGAACTGTTCCGGGAACACGACGAGAAGCTGCTGCACGACCAGCACCTCGTATACGACGACGACGTGGCGCTGCGCCAGACCACGCGCGAGGCTTATGCGGAGTTGCAGGGCCTGTTCGAAGCCGACACGCGGGCGCAGGCGCGACCGGAAAGGGCCGACAAGGTGTGAAGCAGCTGGTCAATGCGGGCCGCCGCGGATCAAGCGCATCAAGCGCTTGATCAGGTGAGGACGCGCTCGGCGGCACCGGACTCATCATGTCGATAAAGTGCAGGACGGCACTTTATCGATATTCAATTGCTCGGATGCGTCATCAGTGGCGTCACCACCTGGGCATTGAGCGGTGCGCTGCGGCGCGGCGACAGTTCCAGCGCCAGATCGACGTAGCCCAAGACCCGCGCGACTTCCGCGGGCGTGCGCTGCATGCAGTCGCGCGCGTCGCGGTCGCCGCCGCGCGCGAGCAGCACGCGCGCGGGTTCGAACAGGGCGTGCATCGCGCAGGCGTGCAATGCGGTCACGCCATGTTCGTCGGCGTGCCGCATGTCGGCACCGGCGTCCAGCAGCACCGGAAGCAGCGCGCCCAGATGCGTGCCGTCGCACTCGGCGCCCGGCTTCACGTGCACGCCCAGCAGCATCAGGAGCGGGGTGGCGCCGCGCCGGTCGACGGCATTCACCGGCGCGCCGTCTTCGACGAGCAATGCGTCCAGCAGGCGCCGGCAGCGCAGGCTGTCGCGGCTGTCGAAGCAGAACCGCGCGGCCGCATGCAGCGCGGTATGGCCGCCCGCATCGGTGAGCGTCGTGTTCGCGCCGAGTTCGCGCAAGCAGGCGATCATGTCGGCATGGCCGAGGGCGGCGGCGATCATCAGGGCGGTGACATCATCGGTGTGGCGCTCGTCCACGGGCACGCCCGCGGACACCAGCGCTCGCACGATGTCGGCATGGCGCGCGCTGACGGCGGCCGACAGCGGCGACGCGCCGGTGTCGACGGTAAGCTTCGGATCGGCATGCGCGGCCAGCAATCGTTGCACGCTTTGCAACGCGCCCGCGCCGCTCGCGCGCAGCAGCGCGGTGGCGCCGCGTTCGTCGCGCGCGTCGGCGGGCAGGCCAAGTTCAAGCAGTCGCGCGACCGCGTCGGCATCGGCCGCAGCGGCAGGCAGGTCGGCGTCGCGCAGCGGACGCCCCGGCAATGGCCAGGCAATCCAGCGCAACCAGTGCTCGAGTTGCGTCGCGCCGCGTGCCAAGGCGAGGCCCAGCGGCGTCTCCCCGCTGGCCGCGGGACTCTCGGGATCGGCGCCGTGCGCGATCAACGATTTCACCAACGGCAGCGCGGTTTCGGGTTTGGCATCCAGCGCCGCATGCAAGGGCGTCGCGCCGGCGCGATCGCGGACGTTCGGATCGACGCCGCGCGAGAGCAACGCATCCAGGACCGGGAGCAACGCCGGGCGACTGGCATGGTGCAGCGGGGAGCGCCCATCGGCATCCGCACCAAACAGGTCCGCGCCGCGTTCCAGCAACATCAGTGCGAACGAAGCATCGTCGTCCCTTTCGCCGAGTTGCGCCAATGCGCCCGCGAAACGCCCCGCGCCGGCCGGCGTTGCGCCGGCGTCCAGCAACTGGCGCACGGCCGCGCGTGATCCGGGCAGGTGATCCAGCAGTGCATCGAACAACCGGGTGCCGTCGTCGAGGCGCGCTTCGGCAGCCAGGCCATGTTCCAGCAGCCACGCGCGCGGCGCCGCGTCGACGTGATCGGCAAGCTCGAGATACAGCGATGCGAGTTCCGTTTCGGGCCAGCTCCGCACGCGTTCGGCGAAACGTGCGATCACTTTCCAATGATCGAAGCGCAGCGCATCGAGCAGGTGCGAGGGTGTGTCGGCGCCGGCTTCCGGCTGGCTCGCTTGGGCGTGGCTGGCCGGCAGCGGCGCCTCCGGATCCATCAGCGCGACCAGGTCCCAGCGTCCCGCACCGCTTGCTTGGTCGATCGCGCTGCGCCCGTCGCTGCCCTTGCGTTGCGGATCGGCGCCGAGCGCGAGCAGCGCGCGCAGGCATTCGGCGTTCGCGCGCGGCGACTGGCAGGCGAGCGTCAATGCGGTGCGGCCGTGCTGGTCGGCGGCGTGCACGTCCGGCTGCTTTTCCGCAAGCGAGGTGACGACGTCGGTGGCGCCCGCGCGCGCGGCTTCCATCAATGGGGTGGTGCCGTAGCGATCGGCGCTCGCGGCGTTGGCCCCGGCGTCCAGCAGGACGCGCGCGATCTGCGCATGATTCTCGCGCGCGGCATGCGTCAGCGCGCTCGCGCCCAGCGCATCGACCGCGTTCACATGCGCCTTGTGCTTCAGCAGGATCTGCACGCCTTCGGGATCGTCATCGGCGATGCCGGCCGCGGCGGGCAGCGCGGTGTCGGCGAGCGCGCCGTGTTCGACCAGGAATCGCAGCAACGGCCAGTTCGCGGCACCGGCGGCGACCGCGAGCGGCGTGGCCTGGTTGCGGTTGCGGGCTTCCAGCGGCGCCTGCGCGTCGATCAGGATCGCCGCGACCGCCGCCTCCGAACACAACGCCGCGTGGTGCAGCGGCGTGTTGCCGTCGGCATCGGGCAAGGATGGATCGGCGCCATTCGCGACCAGCGTCGTCACCGTTTCCGGCCGCCCCTGGCTGCACGAGCGCGTCGCCGCCAGCAGCGGCGTCAGGCCCGCGTGCGGAAGATTCACGTGCGCGCCCTTGCCGATCAGCGCGCGCAACAGCCGTGTGTCCGGCAGTTCCGCCGCCAGCACCAGCGCGGAACGCTGGTCGCGCGCGCCGGCGGGTGGGGCGGCGTCCGGATTCGCGCCACGTGCGAGCCAGGCGTTGGCGGCGGCTACATCGCCCGCGCGAATCGCGTCGAGCAGGCCCTCGTCCAACCTCGCCTGCGGCAGTTTCGGTTCGACGGGTTCGGCCGCGTGCGGCGCGGTGTCGTCGGGATCGTTCGCGTCGTTCGCGTTGGCGTGCGGCGCTCGGTCCGGTTCGGGATCGGGGGTGTGCGAAGGTGGCGTGTCGGCCGGTGGTGGCACGCGCTGGCCGCGTCCGCCGAACAGCAGGCGCAGCGTGCGGTCTGCAACGATCAGCGAACCCACCGGCAACACCACCACCGCGAACAGGAACAGCGCGGCGGTGCGGATTTCATCGGGAAAATTGGCGCCGATGCCGGCGAGGCTCAACGCGCCGAACGCGATCGCGAGTTGCGCCAACGCCGCCGGCAGGAAGTGGGTGACGAACAGGTCGCGCCCGCGGGTCAGATGCCGCGCGAAGGTGGTGCTGCGTGCCAGCGCGGCGGTGATCCACGAATGTTCCGCGCCGGCGGGAAATGCATCGTCCCATTCGAAAACCAGTCCGAACACCGGCCACAACCGCCACAACACCACCAGCGCGATCGCCAGGGCCACGGCCAGTCCCAGTGCCGCCGCCAACGAGGGCGCGCGCGACAGTACCGCGAGTGGCCAGGCCACCAGCAGGAACACCACGGCGGTATGGACGGCCAGCGCGATCAGGTGGGGCGGGCCGCGCCGGATCACGGTGCGCGTGAACGAAGGTTCGCAGCCGAAGCCGATCGCGTGGCACACGGCCGCCATCGACAGCGAAGCGCCGAGCAGCAGCAACACCAGCGAGTAACGTTCCCAGGAAGGCGGAATCCAGATCGCGAGCAGCACCGCGACCAGCGAAGGCAGAAAGCAGGGCAGCGACTTCAGGAGCGGCGGCCGGCGGCGGGGCTTGGCGGGCATAACGGGCTCATGCGGCGGACGCCCAAGTATAGGGAATGTGTATGTATCGACCACAACGCTTTCACGCAGACGGTGCGTCGATCCCGATTCGTGCGCCGGCGACCCGCAGCGAAGGCATCGGGTCGACCCGGTTGCTCCGGCTTTTCGAAAGCCGCGGCATTTCGGCCATCGATCGGCAGTTGACGTACGGGCTTGCGCGGCTCATTCCAAACTGCGATAGTCGGCATAACAAAATTCATACAAACGTATGAAATACGCACGGGCGCGGCCGTGTCGGCCGGCGGCCCGTCAAAATCCACGACTGGAGATCCATCGATGAGCAAGCATTCCATTACCACGCCGGGGTTTGCAGGCCTGGCGCTCGCCGCGCTGAGCGTGGCCGTGGCCGGGGCGATGGTGAGTCCGGCCGCGTCCGCTTCCGGCTTCCAGATCAGCGAGAACACCGTGCAGGCGATGGGCCGCGCCTATGCCGGCCGCGAAGCCGCCGGCAACGATGCCTCGGTGGTCATGAACAATCCCGCGGCGATGGTGGACTTCGACACCTACGCGGTGCAGATCGATGCCACCGCGATCAACGTGAGCACCCAATTCCATGGCAGCGGTACCGACGCGATCGGCCAGCCGCTTTCCGGCAGCGATGGCGGCAATGGCGGCGGCGTGCACGGCGTGCCGGCGATCAGCTTCATCGCGCCGATCGCCGAGAACTGGCGCCTCGGCTTCGGCGTCAACGCGCCGTTCGGCCTCGCCACCGAATACGACGCCGGCTGGATGGGTCGTTATCAGGCGCTGAAGACCAGCGTGAAGTCGATGGACTTCACCGGCTCGGTGGCGTGGGCGATCAGTCCGCAGTTCGCGCTGGGCTTTTCGGTGATCGCGCAAAAGACCACCATCGACCTCGGCAACGCCATCGACCTCGGCGCGGTGCTGGCGGCGCCGCCGTTCGGACTGGCGCCGACTTTCCTGCCGCAATCGGCGGACGGCGCGGTGCGCCTGCGCGGCGATGACTGGAAGTGGGGTTGGGCGATCGGTGCGGAGTGGAAGCCGACCACCCAGGACACGATTGCGCTTTCCTATCACGGCAAGATCAATCACCGCTTCGATGGGCAGGCGTACTTCACGGTCCCGGCAAGCGTGCAATTCGTGCTCTCGCAACCCGGCGTGCCACCGCTGTTCCAGAACACCGCGGGCAGCGGCCAGTTGGCGACCCCGGCCACCGCCTCCCTGAGCTACTGGCACAAGACGCTTGGCCCGGTGTCGTGGGGCGCGGAACTCAGTTGGACCGGCTGGAGTTCGTTCCAGAACCTCGCCATCGACTTCGCCAACCCGGCGCAGCCCGACATCAACCAGTACTACGGTTGGCGCAACACCCTGTTCGGCTCGGTCGGCATGGAATACAAGATGAGCGACCAGTGGACCTGGCGCGCGGGCGTGGCGTATGACCAGACCCCGACCCGCGACTTTTCGCGCGATCCGCGCATTCCGGATGGTGCACGCAAATGGATCTCGGTGGGCGCGGGCTACACCCCGGTGCCGAACCTGCGCTTCGACATCGGCTACACCCACCTGTTCGTCGATGACGGCAACGTCAACGACATCAGCGCGACCGGCGATCACCTGGTCGGCAGCTTCGAAAACTCCGGCGACCTGTTCGGCATCTCGATGCAGTACAAGTTCTGACGCGCCCGCGGTTTCAGCCGTGCCTCGAGAACCCCGCCGCAAGGCGGGGTTTTTGTTGGCGTCCGCATTGTCCGCGCACTGTCCGCGGACACAACGGCCGGTGACGTATTGACCCCAATCTGCTGATTCGATGGACAAATTACGTCCTCGTCGCTTGGCATGCGGCATGCACAAGGCATGCACAAAGAGAAGCGATTTGGTGTTGCATCCGACGCGGCGGCTGAATCGCCTTCATGGAGACGGGGATGTTCGGCTATTACCTCGACCTTGCCTTCCGGAGCCTGAAACGTTCACCCGGAATCACTGTGCTGATGGTCCTCAGCATCGGCGTGGGCGTGGCGCTGGCGATGACCACGTGGACCCTGGTGCACAGCCTCGCGGGCGATCCGATCCCGCAGAAGTCGGCGCGGCTGTTCGTGCCGACCATCGACATGTGGGGACCGGAAGCCCGCAGCAAGACCGGCGACAACGACCCACCTGTGCTGCTCGATTACGCTACGGCGCAGGCGCTGCTGCGCGACGCGCGCGCGCGATACCAGTCCGCGAACTACTGGATTGCCCCGACGGTGGTGCCGTCGCGTCGCGACCAGCATCCCTTCAACGCGTCGGGCTTCGCGGTCACCGGCCAGTTCTTCCCGATGCTGGACGTGCCGTTCCGCTACGGCAGCGGCTGGAGTGATGCCGAGGACGCGGATCGCGCGCAGGTCGCGGTGATCAGCAGCGAATTGAACGACAAACTGTTCGGCGGCCGCGACAGCGTCGGCCAGTCGTTCGCGATCGACGGCCGCAACTACCGCGTGGTGGGCGTGCTGGGCAACTGGAACACCCAGTTCGCGTATTACGACGTGCCGGCCTACGGTGGCTACATGGTCCAGCCGGTCGGCCTGTTCCTGCCGTTCAGCACGGCCGTTGCGGCGCGCATGCCGGCGGAGGGTTCGACCGATTGCTTCAAGCAACCGGCGCAACCCGGCTTCGAGGCCTTCAGGCAATCCAGTTGCGCCTGGGTCAGCTACATGGCGGAGCTGGACACGCCCGCGCGGCAATACAAGGCGTACCTGGAAAACTTCGCGCGCCAGCGCTTCGACTGGGCGCCCAATGTGCGCCTGTACGACCTGATGGGCTGGCTCGATTATTTCCAGGCGCTGCCGCCTGGGGTGCGCATGCTGCCGTTGGCGGGCGTAGGGCTGCTGATCGTGTGCCTGGTGGATACGATCGGCCTGATGCTCGCGCGGTTCCTGCGCCGGTCGGGCGAGATCGGCGTGCGCCGCGCGCTCGGCGCGCCGCGCCGCGCGATCTACGCGCAGTTCATGGCCGAAGGCGCACTGATCGGGGCGGCGGGCGGCGTGGCCGGCGTGTGCTTCACGGCGCTCGGGGTGTGGTGGCTGGGTGCCCGGTTTCCCGAGTCGTGGTCGGCCATGCTGCCGCGCATGGATACACCGTTGCTCGCACTCACGATCGGGGCCGCGATCGTCGCCACGCTCGCCGCCGCGGTGTACCCGATCTGGCGTGCGGCGCACGTGCAGCCGGCGTGGCAGGTCAAGACGAATTGAGGTGACGGGGTGCTGTGCCGTTGCTCGAACAAACGAGTCCTCGTCTCGGTGGTTCGCGCGGGAAATGCGGGAGCCGGATTCGTGCAACTGGTTTCCTTCGGCACCGCAACCGATACGGGTCCCACGCTCCGCGCGGCCCCGGAATGACAAGGTCGAGGTGCACGGAATGGCAAGCCGGAATGACATGCAGGAGAAGACACAGCCATGAACGTTCTCCCCATCATCGCCGCGCTGCGCAGGCACAAGGCCGGCGCGTTCCTGATCGGCATGCAGATCGCACTGACGCTTGCGATCGTGTGCAACCTCATCGCGATCATCGGTCCGCTGGCGCAGCTCATCAAGCGTCCGTCGGGACTGGTCGAACAGAACCTGTTCCTCGTCGCGCAGAGTTACGTCGGTGCACCGGCGGGGCAGGATGCCGCCACCTTGGCGAAGCTCGATTCGATGCAAATGACCGACCTTGCCGCGCTGCGCGCGTTGCCGGATGTGCAGGACGCCACGCCGGTCACGTCGCTGCCGCTGTTGCGGACCGGCTACACGCGCGGCATCTCCACGCAGCCGGCGCAGGCCCATGGCGTCACGCGTGCGTCGATTTACCACGGCGACGAGCGAATGCTTTCCACGCTGGGCCTGCAATTGGTGGCCGGGCGCGATTTCGTCCGCGCGGACGTGCGCCACGGCGCCAATGACGATGCCGTCGCACCACCCGCGGTGATCGTGACGCGCGCGCTGGCCGAGCGTTTGTTCCCGCACGACGACGGGCTTGGCCAGTCGATCTATTTCAACGGCAGCTCGGCACCCAGCACGATCGTCGGCATCGTTGCGCGCATGCTCACCTCCAATCCCGACGGTGTCCGATCCATCGCCTGGAATGCGGTGCTGGTTCCGGCCCGCATCGATGGCGCGGCGACCATGTACGCGGTGCGCGCCAAACCCGGACGCATGCACGCAGCCATGGCTGCCGCACGCGATGCGCTGTTCAGGACCGATCCCATGCGGGTGGTCCAGCAGGGCGGCCGCTACGACATGCAGGGCATCCACACGTTCGCCCAGGTGCGTACCTGGGGCTACGTGGCCGATCACTTCATCGTGCAGGTGATGACCGCCATCTGCGTGATCCTGCTGGCCGTCACCGGCGTCGGCATGACCGGCCTCACCAGCTTCTGGGTCAACCAGCGCCACAAGCAGATCGGCATTCGCCGGGCACTGGGCGCGACCAGATCGGACATCCTGCGCTACTTCCAGATGGAGAATCTGCTGATCGCGGGTGGCGGTTGCGTGGTCGGCGTCGTGTTGGCCATCGCGATCAACCTGATGTTGCTGCGGATGTTCCAGATGGATCGCATGCCCGTGTCGTACGTGATCGTGGGCGTGGTCGTGATCCTGGCGCTGGGGCAGCTCGCAGTATTCGCGCCGGCGCGCCGGGCCTCCAAAGTGCCTCCCGTGGTCGCGACGCGATCGGTGTGATTACCCGGGCGCGCGTGGGCGTGATGGAAGGGCAGCACGCGCCCGGCGACATCGGCCGGGCGGCGCCACGCGCGTCATGACTGCGGTTGCGGCTGCGGGGGCAGCAGCTTCTGCACCTTGGCGCGGACGGTGCTGTCCGTCTGTACCAGGGTCGCGATCTGCACGTACCGGTGCGGTGACAGTTGATGGCTTTCGACCGCGGCTTCCATTTTCTTTTCGGCTGCCTGCTGCAGTTTCGTGCGGTCGTCGGGGGTCTTCGCGGCCGCGAGCTGCGGCTGCACCGAATCCTTGATGCCTTGCACTTCCACGATCGCTTGCGCGAAGTTCTTCAGCTCCGTGTCGTTGGGAGCCGGGCCCATGTCGCCTTGGGTTGCCGCCGCGCTGGCGGGTGGGGTTTGCGGCGGACTTGCGGGTTGCGTCTGTGCGAGTGCGGCCGGTGCCGCCAAGGCGATCGCCAGGCTCACTGCGAGGGCGATGCCCGACCGGTGAAATCGTCCGTTCATTGGAATGTTCCATTGTGGCTGGGGGAGGGCGCGGTGGTGACGGCCACCGCGGCTTCCACCGTAACGATGTCGGCGGATCGGGCGCAACCGGGCGCCGCCACCCGGTTCAGACGGGGGTCGGTTTCATCCGTAGTTGTTGCCGTACATGAATATTCGACAACGTGGTGGGGGCTGCCACGACCACCTTCAGCTGCGGGAGATGGTGCACGCGCAGGCTCCCGCGGAGCACGTTCGCGGGAGATCGCGGTGAAAGGCGTTGCCGCCGTCAATCCTGCAACGTCAGCAGGCTCGCGTTGCCGCCCGCGGCGGTGGTGTTGACGGTGAAGGTGCGCTCGGTCGCGAAGCGCAGGAGATAATGCGGACCGCCGGCCTTGGGGCCGGTACCGGAAAGGTTCTCGCCGCCGAAAGGTTGCACGCCGACCACCGCACCGATCTGGTTGCGGTTGACGTAGACGTTGCCGACTTTCGCGCGGCGCCGGATGTGGTCCACCGTTTCGTCGATGCGACTGTGGATGCCGAGCGTCAGGCCAAAGCCGGTCGCGTTGATCGCATCGATCACGGCGTCGAGTTCGCTCGCTTTCCAGCGCACCACGTGCAGCGCCGGGCCGAACACTTCGCGCGTCAACAATTTGATCGATGCAATTTCGTACGCGCGCGGCGCGAAGAAGGTGCCATGCTCGGCGCCTTCCGGAAGTTTCGCCATGTTGATCAGCTTGGCCGTGCCGCGCATCACTTCCGCGTGTTCTTCGAGGGTGGCGCACGAAGGCTGGTCGATCACCGGGCCCACATCGGTCGAAAGCAACGCGGGATCGCCGACCTTCAACTCGTCCATCGCGCCCTTCAGCATGTCGATCACGTGGTCGGCGATGTCTTCCTGCACGAACAGCACGCGCGCGGCCGAGCAGCGCTGGCCGGCGGAGTCGAACGCGCTGGTCATCACGTCTTTCACGAGTTGTTCGGGCAGCGCCGAGGAATCCGCGATCAGCGCATTCTGGCCGCCGGTTTCGGCGATCAGCGCCGCGATCGGCGCGTTGCGCGCGGCCAGCGTGCGGTTGATGGTCCACGCGGTTTCGGTCGAGCCGGTGAAGCACACGCCGGCGATTTCATCGCGCGTCAACAAGGTCTTGCCGATCACCGAGCCGCGGCACGGTGCGTACTGCAGGACTTTTTCGGGCACGCCGGCCTGGTGCAGCAGTTTCACGGCCATGCAGCCGATCAGCGTGGTCGGCTCGGCGGGCTTGGCGATTACCGCGTTGCCCGCAGCGAGACCGGCCGCCACTTGCCCGGTGAAGATCGCCAGCGGGAAATTCCATGGGCTGATGCACACGAACACGCCGCGTCCGCGCAGGAACAACTGGTTGGATTCGCCGGTCGGGCCGGGCAGGTCTTCCGGCTTGCCGAACAGCTTGCGCGCCATCGCCGCGTAGTAGCGGCACATGTCGGCGGCTTCGCGGATTTCGCCGATCGCGGCGGGGATGGTCTTGCCGGCTTCGCGCACGCACAGCGCGATCAGCTCGCCGCGGTTCTGTTCGATCAGGTCGGCCGCGCGTTCGAGGATCTTCGCGCGTTCGTCCGCAGGCGTGTCGTCCCATGCAGGTTGCGCGGCGACCGCGTTGTCGAGCGCGTGCAACAGCGTTGTCGCGTCGGCATCGCGCGATTGGCCGACCACGACACGGTGGTCGGCCGGGCTGGTGACGTCGCGCGGTGGCTGCGCGGATTGCGCGCCGGGCACCAGGGGTTCCGCGTGCCACGGGCCGCGCCTGGCGTTGACAGCCTCGGCCAGGGATTTCAATTCATCTTCGTTGGCAAGATTGACGCCCATGGAATTTTTCCGGAGTGTGCCGTACAGGTCGACCGGCAGGGGAATGCGGGGATGCCGGTATTGGCCGCCATGCGCCGCGCCGAACGCGCGCACTTCGGTGCAGGGATCGGCGACCAGCTCGTGGATCGGCAACTTCTCGTCGCTGATGCGGTTGACGAAGCTGGTGTTGGCGCCGTTTTCCAGCAGGCGCCGCACGAGATACGGCAGCAGGTCTTCGTGGCTGCCGCACGGCGCGTACACGCGGCACGGCACGTTCCAATGCTCGGGACCGACGACTTCCGCATACAAGTCGGCGCCCATGCCGTGCAGGCGTTGGAATTCGAATGGACGTCCGTTCGCGAGGTGGTGGATTGCCGCGATGGTGTGCGCGTTGTGGGTCGCGAACTGCGGGTAGATCACATCGGCGCCCGCATCGAGCATGCGCTTCGCGTTGGCGAGGTACGACACGTCGGTGTTGGGCTTGCGCGTGAACACCGGGTAGCCGGAAAGGCCCAGTTCCTGCGCGCGCTTGATTTCGGAATCCCAGTACGCACCCTTGACCAGCCGCACGCACCAACGGCGTTTCGCGGCCCTGGCGGTTTCGACCAGCCATTCGATCACGAACGGCGCGCGCTTCTGGTACGCCTGCACCGCGAGCCCGAAACCGTTCCAGCCTGCGAGCGACGGGTGCGTGAACACCGCTTCCATCACTTCCAGCGACAGTTCCAGCCGGTCGGCTTCTTCGGCGTCGATGGTGAGCGCGATGCCTTGTGCCTTCGCGAGTTGCGCAAGTTCCAGCACCACCGGCGTCAGCTCCGCATGCACGCGGGCGCGTTTGGCGACTTCGTAGCGCGGATGCAGCGCCGACAGCTTCACCGAGATCGATGGCGCATCCAGCAGGTCGGCGAACGGTCCGCGCGCGCCGAGTGCGAGGATCGCGTCGTGGTACGCCTTCTTGTAGCGCGCGGCGTCGGGCGCGGTGAACGCGGCCTCGCCCAGCATGTCGTAGGAATACCGGTACTTCGCGTTGTCGCCCTTGGCCGAGCGATCCAGCGCTTCCTCGATGGTGCGGCCCATCACGAACTGGTGGCCCATGATGCGCATGGCCTGGCGCACCGCGAGTCGGATGACAGGCTCTCCGGCGCGCGCGATCAGGCGCTTCAACGCGCCCGGCGCATCCGCACGCGTCGCGTCGGCGAGGTTCACCAGATGGCCGGTCAGCATCAGGCCCCAGGTGGACGCGTTCACGAACAGCGAGTCGCTGGCGCCGAGGTGTTTTTTCCAGTCGGCTTCGCCGAGTTTGTCGCGGATCAGCTTGTCGGTGGTCAGCCGATCAGGAATGCGCAGCAACGCCTCCGCCACGCACATCAGCAGCACGCCTTCCTCGCTGGAAAGGTCGTACTGGCGCATGAAGGATTCGACGGCGCTCTGCCCGGCGCTGCGCTCGCGCACCCGCGCCACCAGCGCCGCGGCCTGCGCCTCGACGGCCTCGCTCTCCTTCGCAGGCAGACCTGCTTCGGCCAGTCTTGCCGCGACCACGTCGGCTTCATCGTCGCTCCACGCAGCGGTGATGCACGCGCGCGTTGCCGAAGCTGGCGGCGGCAATTCGGGGGAAAGGATTTCGGCCATGACGGCAACTCGAAGCGTGACCGTCCATTGTACGGCTTGCGTACGGCGCAGCCAATGATGCGCGGCAGAAACCGCGCGCATGGTCGGGCTATTCTTGCTGCCGTGGCCGCGCGGCCTTATGATTCCCGGATTGCGGTACCGTGAATGTCCATGATCACACGTCTACCGGTGGCTGCCGAAACCGGGCAGGTGACGCTGTTGTTGGCGCCCAATCGGGCGCTCAACCGCAGCCAGGTTCGCCGGTTGACGTGGGAAGTGTGCATCGCGGCGTTGCTTGTTGCAGCACTGGCGGCGTGGAGTGGCGACGTGTTTGCGCCATTGTTCGCGCTGATCGAGATCCCCGTGGTGGCGATCGCGTTCTGGCTGGTGTGGCGCAGCGGGGATCGCAGGGAGCGGATCACGCTGGGTACGGATCACATCCGAATCGAGCAGCTTCCGTCGCGCGGCCGTGCCGTCAGCACGTTTCCCGCGGCGTGGGTGAAAGTGCGGGTGCTGGAACGCGGCGACGGCCACAGGCACGTGGTGTTGGCCGCGCAGGGACGCGAGCAGGAAGTAGGGCAATGCCTCGGCGACGACGAGCGCATGCAATTGTCGCGATGGCTCAAGACCTTGCTGTCCGGCCGCAGCGGCTGGCGTGACAACTGATGCAACGCGTGGACAACACAGACAACAGGCTATCCGGGGTGCGATGACGATGAGTTCCAGCAATTGCAAGCGGCGGATCGTGGGGGCGGCTGCCGCCTTCGGTGCACTGCTCGTGGCGATGACCGCCGCCGCCAACCCGGTTCCGTGGCAGATGAACCTGGACAAGGGCGTGACGCCCGTATCGCAGCAGATCTGGAATCTGCACATGGCCGCGCTGTGGGTGTGCGTGGCGCTCGGCATCCTCGTGTTCGGCGCGATGTTCATCGCGATCGTCCGCTTCCGCCGTTCCAAGGGCGCGGTGGCCGAAACCTGGAGCCACAACACTCTGCTCGAAATCGGCTGGACGGTGCTGCCGGTACTGATCCTGATCGGCCTCGCCGCGCCCGCCACCATCCTCACCCGCGAGATGTACAACGCCACCGATGCGCAGATGACCGTCAAGGTCACCGGCTACCAGTGGCTGTGGCGCTACGACTACATCAGCTACGACGGCAAGCCCGTCAGCAAGGTGCCGACCGTGTGGTCGCGCCTCGCCGCGGACAGCAATGCCGCGCGCCAGCTCGATTCCGGCATCAGCCCGTACAGCGTCAAGGCGGCCGACGGCAGCAACAGTTACCTGCTCGACGTGACCCACCCGCTGGTGATTCCGGCCGGCGTGAAGGTGCGCTTCCTGATCACCGCCGACGACGTGATCCATGGCTGGTGGGTGCCCGATTTCGCGGCCAAGCGCGACGCCATCCCGGGCATCATGAACGACGCGTGGGCCAAGGTCGACAAGCCCGGCACCTACCTCGGCCAGTGCTACGTCTTGTGCGGCCAGGACCACAGCGCGATGCCGGTCGTGGTCAAGGTGTTGCCGCGCGACGAATTCAACGCGTGGCTGACCGCGCAGCAGAACGCGGCGACGCTCGACAAGGCCGCGCGCACCGCACGCGTGGAACCGCAGCAGCCGGTTCCGCCCAAGGGTTGATGCAGCAACGCAAGCAGCAAGGCATTCTTTGAGGATTCGCACCATGTCCAGCACAGCGCAAGCCGTCCACCACGAAGAACACCACCAGAGCTTCTTCGAGCGCTGGTTCATGTCCACCAACCACAAGGACATCGGCACGCTGTATTTGCTGTTCTCGTTCCTGATGTTGTTCGTGGGCGGCAGTTTCGCGATGTTGATCCGCGCCGAGTTGTTCGAGCCGGGCATGCAGTTGATGCAGCCCTACTTCTTCAACGAACTGACGTCCATGCACGGGCTCGTGATGATCTTCGGCGTGATCATGCCGTCGTTCGTGGGCCTCGCGAACTGGATGATCCCGATGCAGATCGGTGCGCCCGACATGGCGCTGCCGCGCTTGAACAACCTGTCGTTCTGGATCCTGCCGTTCGCCTTCATCCTGCTGCTGTCGACGTTCTTCATGCCGGGCGGTGCGCCGGCCGCGGGCTGGACGATGTATCCGCCGCTGGTGCTGCAGGGCGGCGAGTCGATCGCGTTCATGATCTTCGCGATCCACCTGATGGGCATCTCGTCGATCCTGGGCTCGATCAACATCATCGCGACGATCCTCAACCTGCGCGCGCCGGGCCTCGACCTCCTCAAGATGCCGATGTTCTGCTGGTCGTGGCTGATCACCTCGTTCCTGGTGATCGCGGTGATGCCGGTGCTGGCCGGCGCGGTCACGATGATGCTGTTCGACCGCTTCTTCGGCACCAACTTCTTCAACGCCGGCGCGGGCGGCGACCCGGTGATGTACCAGCACGTGTTCTGGTTCTTCGGGCATCCCGAGGTCTACATCATGATCCTGCCGGCATTCGGGATCATCTCGGAAATCGTGCCGACGTTCTCGCGCAAGCCCCTGTTCGGCTACAAGGCGATGGTGTATGCGATCGCGTGCATCGCGTTCCTGTCGTTCATCGTGTGGTCGCACCACATGTTCACCGTCGGGCTGCCACTGGGCGCCGAGGTGTTCTTCATGTACTCGACCATGCTGATCGCGGTCCCGACCGGCGTGAAGATCTTCAACTGGGTCACCACGATGTGGAAGGGCTCGCTCAGCTTCGAGGTGCCGATGCTGTGGGCGATCGGTTTCATCGTGCTGTTCTCGATCGGCGGCTTCTCCGGCGTGATGATGGCGCTGGTGCCGGCCGACTTCCAGTATTACGGCACCTACTTCATCGTCGCGCACTTCCACTACGTGCTGGTCGGTGGCGCGCTGTTCTCGATCATCGGCGCGGTGTACTACTGGCTGCCGAAATGGTCGGGCCACATGTATTCCAATTTCTGGTCCAAGTTGCACTTCTGGTCCAGCGTGCTCTCGGTGAACGTGCTGTTCTTCCCGCAGCAGTTCCTGGGCTTCGCCGGCATGCCGCGCCGCATCCCGGATTACAACGTGGCGTTCGCCGACTGGAACATGGTGTCCTCGATCGGCGGTTTCTGGTTCGGCGCGAGCCAGTTGATCCTGGTGGGCGTGGTGATCCACTGCGTGTTCTTCTCCAAGGCCAAGGCGACCTCCCGGGTGTGGGAACATGCCTACGGACTGGAATGGACGTTGCCGTCGCCCGCGCCGCACCACAGCTTCACGGTGCCGCCGGTGATCGACGACAGCCAGCTTGCGCATGGCGATGTGAGTCATTGAGGTTTGCGATCGTCCGTGATCGCGGCAGCACAAGGCGCCGGCGCAAATCGGATCTTGTCGGATAGCGCCTTCTCACCGACAGCCAGCCTCGATGGAATGGACGGCTGAAAAGGCAAGCACGAGACATTCGCGTCCTGATGTTTTACCAACACATGCTTCGAACCACTGAACCAACCAGCTTGAACGAAAAGGCGGCGCATGATCGGGCCGATGCGGCACTGGATGGGATCGAACGCCGCAGGGCCGGTGCGCGCCGCACCGCGTGGATCATCGGGGCCCTCGCCACCGCGTTTTTCATCGCCGCTCTCGTGCAGGGCCACTTCTCGCAAATTTCGATCCTGCATTGAACCCGTCACGCCGCCACGCCAGTCACGAACCGGAACCGTCCAATGAACCAACCTGACGCCAACGTTTATTACGTCCCGCACAAGAGCCGCTGGCCGATCGTCGCGGTCATCGGGATGTTCCTGTTCATGGCCGGGGCGGCGAACTGGCTGAATGGTCACGACCTGTCCGGCAAGATCGTCCTGACGATCGGGGCACTGACCATCATCGGCATGATGTTCGGGTGGTTCGGCAACGTCATCCGCGAATCGATGAAGGGCGCCTTCAATAACCAGGTGGACACCTCGTTCCGGATGGGGATGATGTGGTTCATCATTTCCGAAGTGTTTTTCTTCGCCGCGTTCTTCGGTGGCCTGTTCTACATCCGCACCTTCGTGGTGCCGTGGCTCGGCGGCATCGGCGACAAGGGCGTCATCACCAACGCCTATATCTGGCAAGGTTTCTCGGCGACGTGGCCGACCAACGGCCCGCAAGCGGTGGGCGGCTCATTCGTGGCCGGCTCGCCATGGGGCATCCCGCTGCTCAACACGCTGCTGCTGTTGTCCTCCAGCGTCACCGTGACGATCGCGCACCATGCGTTGCGCATCGGCAACCGCAAGCGCCTGATCGGCTTCCTCGGCCTCACCATCCTGTTGGGCCTGACCTTCCTGTGCTGCCAGGCGTACGAGTACTGGGAATCGTACGTGCACCTCAACATGACGCTGCACAGCGGCATCTATGGTGCGACGTTCTACATCCTCACCGGCTTCCATGGCCTGCACGTCACCCTCGGCACCATCATGTTGATCGTGATGTGGCTGCGTTGCGTGCGCGGTCACTTCAGCCGCGAAAACCACTTCGCGTTCGAGGCGGTGTCGTGGTACTGGCACTTCGTGGACGTGATCTGGCTGTGCCTGTTCCTGTTCGTGTATATCCTGTAGTTTCGGGCCGCAGGACCGTTTGATCTTCGTGCGGGTTGCCTGGCATCGATCCTGAATTCCTTCTCCGCAAGGAGAAGGAATGATGCATTCTGAAGTGGTCTTTCGTTGAACCCAGGCACGGCTACCCGCGGCACGGGGGCTCGATGGAACGCGGAGCGTCACGATGGCTTCGGCTGGCCGCCTGCGCACTGCTCGTGTGCGCAGGCCCCGTGCGAGCCGAGTGCACGCTGGCCAAATACGGCACGCTGTCGGTCGAGATGATCGGCGAACGGCCCACCACGCTGGTCAAGGTCAATGGCGCGGTGACGCGCTTCGCGATCGACACCGGCGCATTCTTCAGCTTCATGTCGCACGCCAATGCCGATGCGCTGGGATTGAAGGTTTTTCCCGCGCCTTTCGGGTTCCGGGTGGGCGGAATCGGTGGCTCCGCCGTGGCGGAAGTAACCAAAATCAAGGATCTCGGCATCCTCGATACGGATCTGCACAACATCGATTTCGTGGTCGGCGGCTCGGATGCGGGCCAGGCGTGGGTGGGCGCCAATCTGCTCGATTTCGCGGATCTCGAAATCGACCTCGCGCAGGGCAAGGTGACGCTGTTCAAGCCGGAGGACTGCCGCAAGTCGGCGCTGGCTTATTGGGTCAAGGGCGGCGACACCTACAACGTCGCCGACTTGCATCCTTCCGTCAATTCGAATGACCGGCGCAGTTTCGTCGACGTGACGATCGATGGCAAAACGGTCCGTGCCTTGCTGGACAGCGGTGCCGTCGCCACACTGCTCGACCGGCGGGCCGCCGAACGCGTGGGCATCGATTTGCACGGACCGGGTGTGAAAGCGGGTGGCCCTGTCCACGGTATCGGCGCCAAAGCGTACCGATCATGGGTCGTGCCCATCGACACGTTCTCGGTTGGCACCGAAACGATCCGGCACAGCGAGATGCTGGTGATGGACGGCAATTTCGGTGATGGTTCGACCGACATGATCCTGGGCGTCGATTTCATGCTGGCCCATCACATGTACGTCGCCGGCAGCCAGCGCAAGCTTTATTTCACGTACAACGGTGGGCGGGTCTTTTCGCTGGACACTGCCTCGATTGGCGCGCATGAGTCGGCCGCTGCCGCGGCGAACGATGCAGCGGGCGAACCGAAGACCGCGGCCGATTATGCATTGCGCGGCCAGGCGCGTCGGGCTCGCGGCGAACTCGCGAACGCGCTTTCCGATCTGGATGCGGCCATCCGGCTGGATCCGAGCAGTGCAGACGATCATTTGATACGTGCCCGCATCCTGCTCGCCCAGAAACAGCCCGATGCGGCATTGGACGCCCTGGACAAGGCCCTGGCTCTCGATCCGAAAAATCTCGATGCACGGCTGCTGCGCGCCGAGCAGCGTCACGCGAAAAAGGACGAAGCCGGCGCCGCGGCGGATATCGCGGCGGCGCAAAAGCTCGCGCCGGCCGGTTCGATGCAATCCCATTCCATTGCTTCGCTGTACATCGCCATCGATCAGCCGGCCAACGCCGTGCCTTTGCTGGATGCGTGGATCCGCGCACATGAGGACGACGCTTCGCTCGGCAGCGCGCTCAACGAGCGCTGCTGGGCGCGCGCGTTGGCCAACCAGGCGCTGGGCGATGCGCTGCACGATTGCCGGAAAGCCATCAAGCGCGATGGTGATCGCCCGGCTTATCTGGACAGCCTGGGCATGGTGTATCTGCGGATGGGCAGCTACGCCGAAGCGATCGAGGCGTATCGGCGGGCCCTCTCGCAATCACCCCGCACGGCGTGGTCGCATTACGGCCTTGGGCTGGCGGAATTGCACAGCGGGCAGACCGATGCAGGCAACGGCGAGTTGGCAACGGCGCGTTCGCTCGACAAGGAAATCGACGCGCGTGCCGCCAAGCTTGGCTTGGTCGCGCCAGACGGACCGCCGGGCCAAGCGCCCGGCTCCGTACAGCCTTCCAAATGACGTTGGGCAGGCGGCCCTCAACTGCGATCACCCCGCGTGGTCGAAGCTGCCGTCATATCGGCGCTTCGTGGACGTGGTTTGCCTTTGCCTGGCTTGTTTCTACAGTTCGAAGGAAACCTGATCGGGTCGCCGTTGCGCCACGTCGCACGGTTGGCCAGAGTTTGCGATAATCGCGGTTTCCGGTCCTCGTTCTCAGCGCACGTACACCCCGTGCGGATGCAGCACGCCGGTGACGATGCCGATCACGATCAGCGCGAACAGCAGTACCGAAAAGATGACCCGCCGCGTCAATGCCCATACCGTGCGGTTGCTGCCGGTACGGTCGGTCATCATGAAATAAAGCGCCTGGCCCAGTTCGAAGATCACCACCAGAAACACGATGACCAGCACGACCTTGTATAGAGTGGCGAATGTCATGGTGATGGCGCGGGCGGAAAGAACGATTATAACGTTGCGGCGTGCGCGACCGGCGATGTGCGCGGCATGATGCGGTTGCGGCGCCCCGGTCCGTTCGCGGTGTTGTTGACCGTCTTCGGCGTGGCCGTGTTTTGCGCGCTGGGCGTATGGCAACTCGAACGCGCGGCCTACAAGGAGACGGTGCTGACGCGTTTCCACAACGCAGCGACCGCATCCCTGGTCAGTCTTTCCGACGCCCGCGCCGACCGCGAACCGGATGCCTACCCGCACGTCAAGGTCACCGGGCGGTTGCGAGGCGACCGCGTGTATCTGCTGGACGACCAGATGCGCTCGGGCCGGCTGGGCGTGATGGTGTTCGTGCCGTTCCTGCCGGAAGCGTCGACGCGAACGCTGCTGGTGAACCTGGGGTTCCTCGCCAAGATGGGTGCGGACACCACCACGCTGCCCGACATCCCGCCGATCCCGGACCATCCGGTGACGCTCACCGGCATCTACGCGCCCCCGCCGCTGCCGGGTCTGAAGCTGGGCGGCAATCCGCTGGTGCGCGAAAAAACCTGGCCCAAGCTGGTGACGTGGATCGACACGCGGCAGATTGCGGAGGACCTGCACACCCGCGTGTACCCGGACGTTTTGCTGACCGATCCCGATCCGCACAGCGCCTACATCCGCAGTTGGACGGCCAACGTGATGTCGCCCGCCCGCCACCGCGCCTACGCGTTGCAGTGGTTCAGCTTCGCGGCCGCCGCGGTCGTGATGTTCGTGGTGCTGCATCGTGTCAAGCGCGATGACGCTCCGGACGAGGATTGACCCGACGACCCGAACCATGGCTGCGCAATGGTTCCACTGCCCCCTTGACTGCCCAGGTCCACAGACTTTCACGTACATTGACGCTTTGAGGTTCCATCATGAATTTGCGCAACCGACGTCGCCTGCAGGCCGGCCTGATCGTCGCGATCTTCGTGGTCCCGGTGATCGTGATGCTGGGACTCACGTTGAACGGCTGGACGCCGCAAGGGCGCAGCTATGGGCAGCGCATCCAGCCCGAACGCGATCTCGCCGGTGTACCGATGCAACTTGCGGACGGCAAGCCGTTCACGTTCGACAACCACGATGCAGTATGGACGCTGGTGGCATTGCCGGGACCCGGCTGCGCCGAAAAGTGCCTGCGGCAGCTCGACCTGGTCCATCGCGTGCAGATCACGCTCGACAGGCAAGCCGACAAACTGCGGCTGGTGTACCTCGGTGAGCCGCCACAGGGCGCGGCCATCGCGGGATTCGAGAAGGTCTGGACGCTCGCGACCACGCCGTCGCACGCGCTGGACGACCTGCGTCCGACGCCGCCCGATTCGGTCAGCGCATTGCTGGTGACGCCGAGCGGCAAGGCCATCCTGCACTACGCCGCCGGATTCGATCCGGGAGGCCTGCGGCAGGATCTCAAGAAAGCGGTCAAGGTGGCACTATGATGCCGGCCGCGAGTTTTCCCCTGCGCGCGCTGGCGTGGGCGGCGTGCGTGCTCGCGTTCTTCCTGATCATGTATGGCGCGTTCGTGCGGCTGTCGAACGCCGGACTGTCGTGCCCCGACTGGCCGACCTGCTACGGGCGCGTCACCTGGCCGATCAAGCCGGCCGCCGTGGCCAAGGCCGACAAGGCGTTTCCCCACCGGCCGGTGGAAACCCACAAGGCCTGGCGCGAACAAACCCATCGCTTCGCCGCCGGCACGCTCGGCGTGCTGGTGCTGGTCGAGGCTTTGGTGGCGACCTGGGTGGCCAAGCGGCGGTTTGGTTTGGTGATCGCGGCGGTGGTTTTGATAGGCATCGGCATCCCGCTCTACATGGCCAAGGACTACGTATCGTCCAGCGTGGTCGCTGCACTCGGCGAGGCGTTGCTATTGGGCGTGGCGATCTTCTGGCGACGATCCGGGTGGCGACGCATCGCGGTGCTGGCGCTGGCGGTGGTGTGCTTCCAGGCCCTGCTCGGGATGTGGACGGTGACGTGGCTGCTGAAACCGATCGTGGTGTCGGGCCACTTGCTGGGCGGGATGGCGACGTTCGCGCTGTTGGCATGGATCGCCTGGCGGCTTTCGCTTTTCCCTCTGCCCTCGGGAGAGGGTGCTGTTTCCGCCACGAAGGCAGAAACGGCGGGCGAGGGTTCGGGCTCGCGGATACTTCGCGACTCGACCGGGCCCTCATCCCAGCACTACGCGCTCGGCGCTACGCGCCGCCTCTCCCGAGGGGAGAGGGGCTTATTCTTGGCGGCTGCGATCGGCGTGGTGCTGCTGGCGGGCCAGATCTTTCTCGGCGGCTGGACTTCGTCGAATTACGCGGCGCTGGCTTGCGGCATCGGCGGCTCGGCGTTCCCGACTTGTCTCGGACAATGGTGGCCCTTGATGGATTTCCACCAGGGTTTCGTCCTGTGGCGCGGCATCGGCGTGGATTTCCAGGGGGGCATCCTGGATGCTGCCTCCCGCACCGCGATCCAGATGGTGCATCGCTTTGGTGCCGTGGTGGTCTTTGCGTACCTGTTGTGGCTGGTGCGCCGCGCCGGTCGCGCCGGGATGCGCGGACATGCCGTGGTGCTGGGGCTGCTGCTGCTCCTGCAGGTGGCGCTCGGCATCAGCAACGTCGTGCTGGGCCTGCCATTGCCGATCGCGGTCGCGCACACCGGTGGCGCGGCGCTCCTGCTGTTTGCCTTGGTGGCTTTATTGGTGCGATCGTCCATGACCGCTGCGTCCACGGAGGAAGGGACCGCTGAAACCACGCGTAAACATGAAGGACCCGAACGGCCTTCCATGGCCTGACTTTCCATGAGCGCATGCGATCGTCCAAGATCGCTGCACTGCCGGAAGTGGCCGAGAGTGTGAATGTTTCCAAGGCGTGAACACCAGAACGGGCTTCCTGCCCTGATTTTTTCGCGAGTGGCCTTGGGCGGACCCTTTACAATGTCATGATGAATACCCGAATCGACCAGGCCGGGCGGGCCGCCGCCTTCGCGGCCGGGGCCACTCGCCCCGCGGCGCGGCGGGCGCCTGCGCTTGCCGGCCAGTACCTCGCCGCCACCAAGCCGCGCATCGTCGCGCTGCTGGTGTTCACCGCGCTGATCGGCATGTTCCTGGCCGCGCCCGGCATTCCGCCGTGGCGCGCGCTGGTGTTCGGCACGCTCGGCATCTGGATGGCGTCGTCTTCCGCGGCGGCACTGAACCAGTTGATCGACCAGCGTATCGACCGGATCATGGCGCGCACCGCGCACCGGCCACTGGTCACCGGCACGCTCACCACGCACCAGGTGCTGGGTTTCGCACTACTGCTGGGCGTTGCCTCGATGCTGATCCTGGGCCTGCTGGTGAACCCGTTGACCGCGCTGCTGACGTTCATCGGCCTGATCGGTTACGCGGTGATCTACACCGCGTTCCTGAAACGCGCGACGCCGCAGAACATCGTGATCGGCGGACTGGCCGGCGCGATCCCGCCGCTGCTCGGCTGGGCGGCGGTGACGGGCATGCAGGCACCGAGCGACTGGGCTTATGGTCTGCTGCTGGTGCTGATCGTGTTCGCGTGGACGCCGCCGCATTTCTGGGCGTTGGCGATCTTCCGCCGCGAGGATTACCGGCGCGCCTGCATCCCGATGCTGCCGGTCGTCTATGGCGTGGAGTACACGCGCTGGCACGTGCTTTTCTATACGATCCTGCTGGTGCTGGTCAGCCTGCTGCCGTACCTCACCGGCATGAGCGGACTGCTGTATCTCGGTGGCGCTGCGGTGCTGGGCATCGCGTATCTGTATTACGCGATCAGGTTGATGCGGCCGCCCGACGAGCGCTTCGCGATGAGCGCGTTCGGCTACTCCATTGTGTATCTGATTGCGCTGTTCGGTTTCCTTCTGGCGGACCACTGGCTGGCCGCTCCGGTGATCCATGTCGGCGGTTACGTGCTCGAACGGATCGGGTAAGCTGCACGACGCGCGCAGGGACAGGTTGCGCGTCGGTGGGCAGTCCGAATCGGGCCCGCCGTGGCCGTGGCTCGCAAGAGGGCGGGGCAGAGCGTGAACGGGATTCTGCTTGTCGTCGCGATCGTCGCGGCATTGACCGGCATCGTGCTCGCGGTGGTGTCGCTGCGTCGCCAGCAGCGCATCACGCGTGAACTTCAGGTCAGCCGCGAGCGCTATCGGCTGGTGGCCGAGGGCGCCAACGACGGCATCTGGGATTTCGATCTCGCCACGCGCCGGATCTATTTTTCGCCGCGCGTGCGCGAAATGCTCGGGTACGACGAAACCGAATTGTCCGGGCCCGACGACATCCGCCGCATCGTGCTGCCGGAGGATTACGAGACCGCGCGCGCCGCGCTGTACGGGCATCTGGAACAGGGCCATCGCGACGAGTTGCGACGCGTGATGCGCATGCGCACCCGCGACGGACGGGTGCTGACGATCCTCGCGCGCAGCGTCGCCCAGTACGCCGCCGATGGCACGCCGGTGCGGGTGGCGGGTTCCTACACCGACATCACCGAGCAGATCGGCAACGAGCGCCAGTTGCAGATCGCGGCCAGCGTGTTCGAGTCCGGCAGCGACGGCATCGTGATCAGCGACGCCCACGATCGCATCCTGTCGGTCAATCGCGCGTTCCTCGGCATGACCGGTTATACCCAGGAGGAGGTGACCGGGCGCCTGTTGCGGGACGTGCAGATCGATTCCGATGCGGTGCGCGCGCGCGAGCAGGCACTGCGTGACGGCGGCTCCTGGAGCGGGGAGGTGGCGTGGCGGCTGCACAATGGTGAGGCCAAGACGCTGGAGACCTCCACCGAAGCGGTGCGTGATGGCTCGGGCGAAGTGCTCTTCCGCATCCACGTCTGCATCGATACAGCCGAGTTGCGCTACGCGCAGGCGCGCATCCGCCACCTCGCGTATTTCGATTCGCTGACCGGCCTGCCCAATCGCACGCACCTGCGCGGCCAGTTCGAGCAGGCGCTGGCGACCGCGCGCTACGCCGGCCAGCCGATCGCGGTGGTGTTTTTCGATCTCGACAACTTCAAGGAGATCAATGACACCGCCGGCCACAGCGTGGGCGACGACGTGATCTGCGCGGCGGCGCAGCGGCTCGGCCAGCACATGCGCGAAGACGACATCCTGTGCCGGTTCGGCGGGGACGAATTCCTGCTGCTGATGCCGAATACCGATGCCGCCGCCGCCGAAGTGCTGACCGGGCAGTTGATGGAACAGCTGTGCAAACCGGTCGAAGTCGAGGGCCGGTTGCTGGACATCGCCGCCAGCGCCGGCTTCAGCATGTTTCCCGACGATGCGCAGGATGCGGAAAACCTGGTGCGCCAGGCGGACACCGCGCTGTTCCGCGCCAAGGAAGAGGGCGGCAACGCAGTGCTGCGCTTCCAGCCGTGGATGGGCGAGGCGGTGAGCTGGCGGCACGACATGCAAGCTGCCTTGCGGGTCGCGATCGTGCGCTCGCAGTTCACGCTGCGCTTCCAGCCGATCGTCGACGTGCGCACGCGACGGCTGGCGGGTGTCGAAGCCCTGCTGTACTGGAACCGGCCGGGCATGGGCGTGGTGGGGCCGTCGACCTTCATCAGCCTGGCCGAGGAATCGCGGCTGATCGAGCCGATCGGCGCCTGGGTGGTCAACGAGGTGTGCCGGCAGGTGGCGACGTGGAAGCGCGAAAACCTGCCGCCGTTCTACGTGGCGATCAATGTGTCCGGCCTGCAGCTGCGGGTGGCCGGCAAGTTCCAGCAGCACCTGACCGGCGCGATGAAGAAACACGGCGTGGTCAACGATGACCTGGTGCTGGAAATCACCGAGCGCCACCTGGTGCAGGACGTGAAAGGCGGCCTGCCGGTACTGGAAAGCCTGACCGCCAGCGGCATCCGGGTGTCGGTGGATGATTTCGGCACCGGTTATTCCAATCTCGAATCGCTGAAAAACCTGACCGTCCACCAGATCAAGATCGACCGCACGTTCGTCCGCAACCTGATGACCGAGGTCGGCGATCGCGCGATCGTGCGATCGATCATCGCACTGGGCAGAAGCCTGGGCCTGCAGGTGGTGGCGGAGGGCGTGGAGAGTCATGAACAGCAGCAATTGCTGGGTGAATTCGGTTGCGACCTGCTGCAGGGATATCTGTACGCCCGTCCCTTGCCGGCCGCCGGCGTGCAGCCATTCGTCGAGTCGCTGGCCGGCCACGAAATTGACGTGCAGGCTGGCGGTTGAGGATCGGTTGTGTTGAGATAGCGGGTTGCCGTGACGAGGTTTCGCGGCAAGCCTTGGTGTGCCGCAGGTGATGCCTTGAACGCGTTGCTGGATTTCTTGCGCTGGTGGATCCCGTGGGAACCTTCGGCGACGGTGGTCGTGATGTTCGCCGCGGTGGCGTGGCTGTACTGGCGTGGCGCGCGCGTCTCGCCCATCACCGCACCGCGATGGCGGCAACTGCTGTTCTGGCTGGGCCTGCTGATCGTCTACAGCTCGCTGCATACCCATCTCGACTACTACGCCGAGCACCAGTTCTTCGTGAGCCGGCTGCAGCAGTTCGGGCTGCAGCACCTCGGCCCGTTCCTGATCGTGCTGGCCTACCCTCGCGCGACACTGCGCCGCGGTTTGCCCTTGCGATGGCGCACGCGCTTCGTGCGGCCGTTGCTGGCCACCGCACCGGTCAGGTTGTTGGCGGGCATCCTGCTGAATCCGCTGGTCGCGTCGTTGTTGTTCGTGGGCCTGATGGCGTTCTGGCTGTGGCCGTCAGTCACTTTTTACACGATGCTGGATTGGCGCTTGTATCGCCTGATGAACTGGAGCATGGTCGTCAGCGGCGTCTTGTACTGGTGGTTGATCCTGGATACCCGGCCCAAGCCGCCCGCCCGGTTTTCACCGGGCACGCGGGTCCTGGTGGAGATGGCCGTGATGGTGCCGCTGATCGTGATCGGCGCCTACATCACTTTCACCAAGACCGATCTGTACCCGATCTTCAGCCTGTGCGGCCGCGCGTTCGGAAACATCACCGCGCTGGCCGACCAGCATTTCGGCGGCCTGATCCAGTGGATTCCCACGTCCTTCATGAGCGCGGTCGGGGCGCTGATCGCATTCGCCCATTGGATATCGCTGGATGCGCGCGGCCGGCTGCCGCGCAACCGGCGCCAGCGCGAATTGATCCGCGCGCGCCAGCAGGCGGCAACTCAGTCACCGGGGCCCGACGCGTTGGCGGGCCGTACCGAAAAATCCGTCTGAAGTTCGCCGCCGCCGGCGAACTCGAACGTCACCTTCACGCGGTCGCCCGGCTTGATGGTGCGCATCGGCTGCGACAGCATCAGGTGATAGCCACCCGGCGAAAGCTCCACGCTGCCGTGCGCCGGGATGTCCAGGTGATCGACCATCTCCATCGTGCTGTCGCCGTGCGCCAGCCGCGAGTGGTGCAGCATCACCATGCCGTAATCGGGGCTGCGGGCACCGTTGAGGCGCAGCGGTTCGTCGCCCGCATTCCGGATCACCGCATAACCTGCGGCTGGCAACTTGGCCGGCAGCCAGCGGATCCACGCATGTTCCACCTGCGCATCCGGTGATGCGGGCGCGGCTGCGAACGTCGTTGCGCTGAGCGCCAACATGGCTGCGCCAATTAAGGTGCGGAAATTCATGATTGCTGGCCCACCAGTATGTTCAGGTCGTGCAGGATTTCGTCGTTGGAGGAACCGGGCGTGGCCAGCAATCGCGCGCGGCCCTCGCGATCGAATATGTAGATCGCGGAGCTGTGGGTGACTTCGTATTCGCCCGAGGACGAGGCTCCGGCCGGCGCGGGTTTGTAGAACACGCGATAGCGCTTGGCCAACTGCGCGATCGCGTCCGAAGTGCCCGTCAGCCCCACCACGCGCGGATCGAATGCGGTGACGTACTGGTGCAGCACCGGCACCGTGTCGCGGGTCGGGTCCACGGTCACGAACAGGATGCGCATGTCGTCGGCTGCCGCGCCCATCTTCTGCAGCACCGTATGCAGGTGCACCAGGGTCAGCGGGCACACGTCGGGGCAATGGGTGTAGCCGAAATACAGCAGCGTCACCTTGCCGCGATAGGTCGCGGCCGTTACCGGCTGGCCGAGATCGCTTGTCATCTGGAATTTCAGGTCGGGCAGGTGGCCCTGCACATCGTCGAGCTGCCATTGCGGATGCGAGGCGCAGGCTGCGAGTGCGAACAGGGCGCCCGCGGCAAGGCACAGGCGCAACCAACGATGACGGAGTGGCATGGTGCGTGCGAATGGGTGACGACTGGTCATGATAGCGCGTCGGGGATGTGGCTCGTGGCTGAATTCCCGCGCTGTCGGCAGCGATTGCGGGCGCCGCAGGGTTGACGCAAACGGCCGGCGAAACGACAATGCGTGCGTCGGCGGGCGCGCTGCGCGCGTCGGCACTGTCCTCCATTTCACATGACCATGGACGTACACCCTAGTCGCACCGCCGGCACTCGCTTGCATCGAGTGGCGGCGGCCAAATTGGAACCGATCCGCGGCCACCGCGCCCGGACGGCTGGTATTCGCCTCGACTAGGCGTGTCCGGCCCGTCCCTCGAGCGGTGCTGCGGCACTGCTCGAAGAGGAGATGGGCCATGAACCTCCTTCGCAATTTCCTGCGTGCGCGTCTGGCAGCCCGCCATGCGCATTCCAACCGCCGCGACGGCCGCCGCCGCGAGTGGAACGTGACCGTGCCCGCGCCGCGGGTTTTGTCGTGCGATCGACCCTGATCGCGGCGTCTGAGGAGCGCTGGATTGCCGGACGGCTTCGGGTCCGTCCAGTCCAGGACGGGCTTTCGTGCCTTGGCTTTCCACAAGTGGTGAGGCGGCGCAACGTTCGGCCTCCGCCACGAATACGCGCGCGTCGCGCGGATGCCGGCGCGTGCTTCGTCGCGCCCGCGCGAAAACGAATGCGAGTTTTCCCTTCGATGTAACGCCGCGGATCCATCGCTCGTTCCGCGGGTGCGTATTCCCCGCCATGGAAACGAGTGATGTCCGGATCTCCACCCCAACCGAATGCCAATGCCGGGGCCGGCAAGGCCCGCGCGGCGCAGCCGCGGCCAACCATCGCGGACAGCGCGTGGACCGATGAAGCGGCCCTGCTGGCGTCTATTGAAACTACCCAGGCCGGACTCGACGAGGAGCAGATCGAAGACCGCCTCGATCGCGACGGCGTCAACCAGGCCACCCACGAAAAGCCGCCGCACTGGGCGCTGCAATTCGCGCACACGTTCTGGAACCCGTTCATCATCGTGCTGCTGGTGCTGGCCTCGGTGCAACTGGTCACCTCGGACGACCCGACCGGCCCCATCATCATCGCCGTGATGGTCGGCATCAGCGTGGTGCTGAGCTTCACCCAGGAATTTCGTTCCTCGCGCGCCGCCGAAAAACTGAAGGCGATGGTGCGCAATACCGCGACCGTGACGCGTCGCGCTTCGGACGGCCACAGCGAACGCATCGAAGTGCCGGTGATCGAACTGGTCGCCGGTGACATCGTGCATCTTTCCGCCGGCGACATGGTGCCCGCCGACCTGCGCCTGCTGGCCGCGAAGGACCTGTTCGTTTCGCAGGCCATCCTGACCGGCGAATCGTTGCCGGTGGAGAAGACCGCGCCCGAGCAAGCGCCATTGCGCGACGAGCGGGTCGAGCCGCTGGACTTGCCGACGATCTGCTACATGGGCACCAACGTGGTCAGCGGCAGCGCGACCGCGGTGGTGGTTGCGACGGGGCCACGCAGTTATCTCGGTTCGCTCGCCCACACGCTCACCAGCAAACGCGCGGAAACCAGTTTCGACCGCGGGGTGAAAAGCGTGTCGTGGCTGCTGATCCGCTTCATGGCGGTGATGGTGCCGATCGTGTTTTTGATCCAGGGGTTCGGCAAGGGCGACTGGCTGGAAGCGTTCCTGTTCGCGATCTCGGTGGCGGTGGGGCTCACGCCGGAAATGCTGCCGCTGATCGTCACCGCCAATCTCGCCAAGGGCGCGCTGGCGATGAGCCGTCGCAAGGTGGTGGTGAAGCAGCTCAACGCGATCCAGAACTTCGGCGCGATGGATGTGTTGTGCACCGACAAGACCGGCACGCTCACGCTCGACAAGATCGTGCTCGAGCAACACCTCGACCTCGACGGCGAGGAGTCCGACGACGCACTGGAATACGGTTATCTCAACAGCCATTTCCAGACCGGCCTGAAAAACCTGATGGACAAGGCGGTGCTGGCGCACCGTGACCTCGAGGATTCCATCGCGAAGTGGAAAGTCGTCGACGAGATTCCGTTCGACTTCCAGCGCCGGCGCATGTCGGTGGTGCTGACCGAAGGACACGGCGAAGACCTGCTGGTGTGCAAGGGCGCGGTCGAGGAGATGCTGTCGATCTGCGCGTTCGCGCGCCACGGCGACAAGGACATTCCGCTCACCGATCATCGCCGCAACAGCATCCGCGCGATGACGCACGCATTGAACGAGGATGGGCTGCGCGTGTTGATCGTCGCGGTGCGGCGCCAATCCGCGGTCAATCGCGCCTACGGGATCGCCGACGAGACCGGCTTGACGGCGATCGGCTGCCTCGCCTTCCTCGATCCACCCAAGGACACCGCGCACACCGCGATCACGGCGCTCAACCACCACGGCGTCGCGGTGAAGGTGATCACCGGCGACAACGAAGCGGTGACGCGCAAGATTTGCCGCGAAGTCGGATTGGACGTGACGCATTCCGTGCTGGGCCGGGACATCGAGGAACTGGACGCCCCGGCGCTGGACGACCTGGTCGCGCGCACCACGGTTTTCGCGAAGATGTCGCCGTTGCAGAAATCGCGCGTGGTCGAATCGCTGCAGCGGCGCGGCCACACGGTGGGCTTCCTCGGCGACGGGATCAACGACGCCGCTGCGCTGCGCCGCGCCGACGTCGGCATTTCGGTCGACACCGCGACCGACATCGCCAAGGAATCGGCCGACATCATCCTGCTGGAAAAAAACCTGATGGTGCTGGAGGAGGGCGTGCTGGAAGGCCGCGTCACCTTCGGCAACATCGTCAAGTACATCAAGATGACGGCCAGCTCCAATTTCGGCAACGTCTTCTCGATGCTGGTCGCCAGCATCTTCCTGCCGTTCCTGCCGATGCTGCCGCTGCAGATCCTGGTGCTGAACCTGCTCTACGACATTTCGCAGCTGTCGATTCCGTTCGACCGGATGGACGAGGAATACGTGCGCAAGCCGCGCAAATGGGACGCGGGCGACTTGAAGCGCTTCATGTTCTGGGTCGGACCGACCAGCTCGATCTTCGACATCACGACGTTCGCGCTGCTGTGGTATTGGTTCGGCGCGAACACGCCTTCGCACCAGGCGTTCTTTCAGTCCGGTTGGTTTGTGGAAAGCCTGCTGACCCAGACGCTGATCGTGCACATGATCCGCACGCGCAGGATCCCGTTCGTGCAAAGCGCGGCGGCGGCGCCGGTGCTGGGGCTCACCACCGCGATCATCGCGATCGGCATTGCGATCCCTTACACCGTGCTCGGCCGACACCTCGGCATGGTCGAACTGCCGCTGGAGTATTTCGGATGGGTCGCGGCAACGGTGGTCGCGTATTGCGTGCTGACGCAATGCGTGAAGACGCTTTACATGCGCCGGTTCGCGCGCTGGCTGTGATCTCCCGATCAGTGTCCTGCTGCGCGGTCGCCGCGACTGGAGCGGTGGTAGACAAATGCCTTGGCCGCTGGATCAGTCTTCACTCCATACGCCTCCCAAAACGTCGGCAAGATTTACAAAATGCCTCGTTTCCGGGGTCGGCTTCGGCGTGCTTGTTCTGCCAGATCAACAAGTTGGATGTTTGGTACGCAAGTTGCTTAGGAAGGTGCCGCAGGGGACCAACCACGCGACTCATCCGAGAGCGTCGTACGGTTCCGCCATTGGAGAAACCTACGATGAAGAGTCAGAAGAAGCAGCGGATGGGACTCGTGGCCGCGGGCGCGCTTGCCCTCGGCATGTGTTTTGCGGCGACCACCGCGAACGCCACCACCCTCACTGCGACAGTGGGCGGCGTTCCGACCGGTGCGGATTGCTATGAGAACTTCGATGGACTCACGCTTGGGCCTGGCGGGGGCGTGACTTCCCTCTGCAACATCGCCGTGAGCTTTACGCCCGACGGCGGTGCGGTGCAAAGTGGCTCAGACGGTGTGTATGCGCCGCCCGTCCTGTCGAACGGTAACGGCACGCTTTTCGGCGATCCGACCAATGGTGCCGATACGACAACGTACCTCACCGCGGGCGGCATCGCGGGATCGTCCGCAGTCCTGGGGTTCTCGACAGGACAAAAGTACTTTGGCCTGCTGTGGGGCTCGGTGGATGACAATCCCAAGGCCAACCTGAACACCATCGCCTTCTATTTTGGCGACACGCAGATTGCCCAATTCACGGGCGCGGACGTCTCGGCTGCCGCGGGTGGTGGAAATTGCGCCAACGGCAATCAGGATACGATCGGCACCTGCTACGTGAACATCAACCTGTCTTCGGCGTTCGACCGCGTGGTGATGACGAGTTCCCAACACGCGTTCGAATTCGACAATGTTGCGATCGCGGCTGGGAACATTGGCGTGCCGGAGCCGGGCGAGATCGGCCTGTTCCTGCTGGGCCTGCTGCTGATCGGCTCGGGTTACCGTTATCACAAGCGCGAGCTGGTCTGACGGCATCCGCCAAGGCTGATGAAAAACGCCCCGATTGGGGCGTTTTTCTTTTGGGCCGCTTGCCGGCCGGCGTTCGAATGCAGGACCGTTTTGCCAACTTGCCCCCTCGCCATCGTCCGGTTCTAAACTCGACGCAAGAACGCGATCATCCGGGCGACGCCATGACGACCATTTACGACTTCGAAGCGAACCTGCTCGACGGCACGCCGCAGAAGCTCGATGCCTATCGCGGGAGGGTCTTGCTGATCGTCAACGTTGCCTCGAAATGCGGGTTCACGCCGCAATACGAAGGGTTGGAAGCGCTGTATCGCGCGCACAAGGACCGCGGTTTCGAGGTGCTGGGCTTTCCCTGCAACCAGTTCGGGCATCAGGAGCCCGGCGACGCCGCCGAAATCCGCAGCTTCTGTTCGACCAAGTACCAGGTGACGTTTCCAATGTTCGCCAAGATCGATGTCAATGGCGCGGACGCGCATCCGCTTTACCGCTACCTCAAACACGCCGCGCCGGGTCTGCTGGGTTCGGAAGCGATCAAATGGAATTTCACCAAATTCCTGATCGACCGCGAGGGCGGCGTGGTGCGGCGTTACGCGTCGGCGGACAAGCCGGAGAAGGTCGGCAGCGACCTTCACGCACTGTTGCGGTAGCGCGCGTCCGCTTCCGCGGTCTAGACCCGTTCGCCGGGATTCATGGCGCGGTCTGGATGATCGGCCGCGCGCTGCGGAAGGATCAGGATCAGGATCACGATTGCCGCCGCAATGATCGCCGAGGCGAGCGGACGGCTGACATCAAGGCCGCCCTGCGCGACTGGCTTGTCGAAGAAATCGCCGAGCGTGGCACCCAGCGGCCGCGTAAGGATGAAGGCGATCCAGAACAGCCATACGCGCGAGATGCGGGTCAGGTAGTACGCCGCCGCGACCAACGCCAATGCCGCCGCGAACACCAGCGCGCCGCCGCCGTAACCAAGTCCCGCATCGGCAGCCCAGTCGCCGAGCGCAGTGCCCAGCGTCTGTGAAAAAGTGATGGTAACCCAATAGAACACTTCGACCTTGGGGGTCAGCACGCTCTGCACGGACACCGTGCCCTGGGTGATGCGCCACAACACAAGTGTCACGATCACGCAACCGAACAGCAGCAACGAGCCGCCCGGGTAACCGATCCCGAGCGAGCGATCGGCGAAGTCCGCCATGGTGGTGCCGGCGGTGGTCGAGGCGACGATCGTTCCCCAGTACAGGAACGGATGGAACTTGCGCGCCCGCACTTGCAGGAACACCATCACCACCAGCGCGGAAAGGAAGATCGCGCTGCCGACGAGGTAGCCGAGGTCCATCGTCATCGTCACGCTGTCGCCGCCGGTTTCACCCAGCGTGGTCGCGAGGATCTTGATGATCCAGAATCCCAGCGTGACGGCCGCAACCTTGCTTGGCGTGTTGTCGTTCATGGGTGTCTTCGTGGTGAATGGGTCCGGGCGACGTGGCGGTCAGTGCGTCCAGAGCAAGGCCGCGTACCACACCACGTGATCGGTCCGGTCCCGGTTCTGGAGCCCCGGTCCGGCGGATGCCATCAGGTGGAAATGCGGCCCGAGGTCGTACGTCGCGCCGAGGTTGAAATCGGAACTGGCGTTGCCGGCACGCGTATCCGCCCCCTGATGATAAATCTCGGCACCTATCTGGAACCTTTCAGTGACCTGATACGTGAACGCCGCGCCGAACATGCAGAAATCCCTTGAATCGCCACCACGATGGATTTCGCATCCGCCTCCGCCGAATACGGTCCAGGCGCCTGAGTTTCGTTGCAGCCACAGCGGCAGTAGCAACGAGGCGTGGGTTTCGCCGACCGCGGACGAACCCGCCGGCAGGAACACGCGCGGAAACAACGCCACGTCCACGCCAGCATCCCGCTGGTGCAGAAACTGGTATTTGGCCGCCAACTCGATGCTGCCGAGACCGGTCGCGCCGCTGCCACCCGCCGGTGCAGTCCATGCAATGGGCAGGGTCGCGGTGAGCTGCAGCTTCTCGACCGCGCCGTAGTTGAAATCGACGCCGGCCGAGCCGTCGTGGCCGTCGCGTGCCGACGCGCCTTCGCCGAAGAAATAGATTTCATAGTGGCCGGTGTCGGTCGGTTCGGCATCGTCGGTAATGTACGGCGGCCCCGCGAGCACCGGCAACGACAGCATGGTTGCCGCGATCGCCAACCATCGCCCGGGCATGCGACCCATCCGCTTCGCGCTGCGGGACGCCGCGGGCGACGGGTTTGCGATGCTCATGCCGGATTTGGTCGGGCCTTGCGCGACAGCAACGCACGCAGCTCGCTTTTCTCGGCGTCGTCGAGCACCGCCTCGGATTGCTTGCGGATCAATGCGTCCAGCCGTTGTTGCGTGGTCTGTTCGGCAAGCTTGTGCAAGGCATCCACGAACTCCGCACGCAGTGCTTCGGGCTCACCCGGAAATTCGGTGAGCGCGAGCTTTTGCAAGGCGCCGGATTCCTCGCGCCCCGCGAAGTGCTCCAGCAACAGCGCGGTATTGATGCCGGGTCGCTCTTGCAGGAAATCCAGCAATTCGGTCAGCAGCGGGATGCCCGGTTTGTCCAACGCCGCGAAGGCATAGGGAAGCGTGACTTCCTGCGCGAGTCCGGGGTTGGCCAACAACATCGCGATCACGCTGCGTACCAGCGTGCGACGCGGCGCATTGTTGGCAGGCGCTGGCCGATGTGAAGCGGACGGTACGG
>Ga0207660_10000252_pt1 | contig 34937 bp, 51 predicted proteins | sample KBSC73BmetaG_FD_184335 | JGI IMG/M metagenome (GOLD analysis project Ga0207660, IMG submission 184335) | Corn rhizosphere microbial communities from Kellogg Biological Station, Michigan, USA - KBS C7-3B metaG (SPAdes) (version 2) | ecosystem: Host-associated > Plants > Roots > Rhizosphere ... | reverse complement strand
TGAATTACTACCTAGCGACCCCAAGCAGGGGCGCTCACTGAGACAACGCCTGAAGTGGCCTACCTAGACTTGGTAAGTGGGCTTACTGACAATCAGGCTTTTAAGGGCTGAGATGCCAGCGGCAACCGCACCGGTAGCTAGAGCTAACAGGGCTGCCTTGCCAGCACTCAGACCGCCATGTTGAAAAGCGTTTAGAACATTGCTAACTCCAGCCAGAAAGACTGGAATAGCTGCCTGATAGAAGGTGTGTAAGGCTCGTTTCGTAGTGTCGTTCATCTTATGCTCCTGTATTAAAGCCACCAGCGAAGTAGTACCAGAGTCCAGCTAGGACACCGATTACCGCACCGTAGTTCTTTAGAAAGTCACCGATTGTTATTGCTATCTGTACCTTTAGGCTATCTAAGATACCACCTAAAAGAATACAGCCTAGCGTCACCACGACAGCCACTACGACTGCTAATATTAGTTTTCTTATCATTTGTTTCTCCTTTTATTTAGCTATGCAGCCAAGCTATTATTGCTGCGATGGCCGCTGCTACAGCTGCTATTATACCACCAACAATCTTCTTCCAGTCACTAGACGGAACAGGTGGAATAGGGGTCGGCTCAGGGGTGGGGGCTGGTGGTGCTGGAGGTGGGTCTGGGTCTACTGGTGGTTTGGGGTCTGGAGCAGGAGGCACAGGTACAGGCTCGGGTGGTGGAACTGGGGCTGGAGGTGGTGGAGGAGGCGCTGGCGTAGCTGGAGCGTGGTAGCCGTACTTCTTAAATACATCTAAGCTAGAAAACCAAGCATCGTGGTCTACATTCCCAGCTATTCCAGGAACAGCCCCTGTAGAGCTGTATTGGTGCATAACGTAGTTACCAGATACAGGCAGGTTGCCCTCTGGATTCATGCCGTACCAAGCCACCCAAGTACCGCACTTAGCCCTTACAGAACTGAAGTCATGGGCGTTTAACCTAGCACCGTTAGTGTAGAACAGAGGCCATACGCCAGTCCTGTCGTGAACCCGGTCTACGAAAGCATTGCACCAGCCTACTGGGTCTGGGTGTTCAATCTCCCAGTCTAGAGCAAGGACATCGTTCTCCTCTAATGGAGACATGGCAGCTACAAAGAAGTCAGCCTCGTTCTGGGGATTACCCCCACCGGCAAAGTGGTAACCACCGACTAACTTACCTGCGGCCTTAGCTCCGTAGTAGTTCTGGTTGGCTTTGCTATCGGTGTAAAGCCCAGCATCACCGCCGGACATTTTAATAATCGCTATGGGGCGGTCTACAGCCGCCCAGTTAATATTTCCTTGATACTGGCTAACGTCTATAGCTTCAATGTGTGCCATGATTCCTCCTTAAATGTTACTACAGTCTCTTAGTTTGAATGTGCTGGCTAGGAAGACCTTGAAGTCGCTTACTTGTTTCTGCTCTTGGGCAGATAGGGGGTGGTTGGGCGGTATGCCTAAGATGTGATTCCACAGCTTCAGTTCGTTACGCCTAAAGTCATTGCCGACTAGGCAGTTCTGGATAAGGACTTCATGGTTGCGGTGGCTGGCGGTGGAGGCTTGGAGAGCAATCAGAGCGGCGGCAAAGACGGTAGCGATGAGCGCCCCTAAGATAAAACTCCTAACCGATATTCTGCTGAAAAATGTCATTTGATGCTCCTTAGCACGATAGCATTGGCGATGCCGTAAAGAAAGGCAGTCAGGATAAGTCCGACCACTACGGCTTTAGCGTTTAGATTGCTGGTAGCCTTACTGCCGTCATCTGTCGCCTTCTGGAGTTGCAGGGCGAGGTCGTTATAACGGCCTTCAAGTCTAGTCAGCCGTCCGGCCTCAAGGTTATCAAACTTGCTCTCCAGCCGTCCGAGGTTCTGGTTGAAACCCCCCACCGCTATCTGTAAGTCCTGCTTGGCCTCCAAACGCACCGCCTCAAAACGGTTGAGGATGTCGTTGTTGGTGACTTGTTTCCCGTTAGCCACGCCTCGCCCCAATCAAGCCTTGTAAGTGTTGGATAGCTTCCCACATATCAGGTTGCCGATACTAGGAAGCCTTGGAAGTTAGCCGTACTTGAAGTTACGTTAATCCCTAGAGTTGTATCCCCATATAGCATGACTTGAATAGTGTCACTACTAGCAAGTTGAAGAAGTGCTGAACCTACTGTAATATTTCCTGCATTGGCCGACCAACCGGCACTACCCGAAGCCACTGTCGTACTCGTACCATTTTTAGTCAAATTGGCTTGCCAGTTGTGGCTACCGCTTCCTTGGCTGGTCTGTAAATACCAGCTAAATTGGTAGAAACCGGCAATCGGGGCGGTGAACTGGCCTGTAGAAGTTGAATAATTCGTCCCAGTATCAAAGTTTTTAGTATCAAATGTAACTAGAGCGAACGCCCCATTACCAGAGTTAGCTGCGGCATTTCTATAAACACTGAACTTATAAGGGTTGGAGAGGTTCTGAGTGCCGACCGCCCCAGCCGCTAGAGCCGTGCCATTCTGTAACACCTCAAACATACCAGCCGTGGTGTCCATTCGCACTGTCGCCCCAGAGCTGTGGGATTGAGCGGTACTGTCATCTACACCCCGTCCGTTTAACGCTGAAGTACAGACCACTGCACTACCCGTCTTACTCGTATAGTAAATTACCTCCCAGGCCGTGGAACTGTCCGGCTCAATTACTAGAAAGCCCTCACTAGGGGTAGGTACGGAAGTTAGCGGTATAGTGGTATCACTAGATGTGATACTACTGGATAGAGTGGTGCTGAACTTATTTTGCCATCCGAGCGCAGAAGTTGCGGTTTGATTAGACATAGAGATGTTGGTTTAGCGTATCTTTAACCATACTTTACCTTGATTCTACGGCCTTTGGCAACCCCTAACTTCGGTGCTTTGAACTTGGCCTTTTTAGTGGAGAGGGAGACCTTAGGCATCTTACCGGCTTTAACGGCTTTAGGTTTAGGCGGCAACTTCACCTTCAGGCTGGCTACTTTAGCTGTTCTGCCACCGCTACTACCACCTCCTCCTCCCTTGAACTTAGATTTTGCGACTAGCCCTTTATCCACTAATTGCTTATCCAGACCCCTTAATTGGTTTACTTCGTCTGGGGAGGCTTGATTGACGTAAGCTTTGAAGTCAGTACTTTTTAATCCATAAGCTTGGATAGTGTTCTTATCAAAGTTCTTATATATTTGGGCTTGGGCGACGCCCTTAGCATCTTTGAAGGCATCCACCTTCTTACCCTGCTGTAACTCCTGTTGGATTTTAAGGTTTTGGTCTTTGATGAACTTATCTGGGTTGTTGAGTTGGACATTCTTTCTGGCCTTAGCTGTCATTCCCTGGAATCTAGCTAATTCATCTGGATTAGTGGCTTTCAGTTCACGTTGGGTCATCTTAGACACATTACCTTTAGCACTCAGTGTAGTGCCTGGAGGCAGTTGCCCAGTAGCCTTGGCTTGGGCAGTCTTTGAAGCATTGGTCTGCTTAGGTGGAAATACTGCTTTGGAAATCCTACTTCCAGCAAATGGTACCAACCCTAGTCCATATTTCTCCAGTTGCTGCGGTTTACCATTCAAAGCTTTCTGGGTACGTTCGGCTAAATCAACTGCTTCACCAGCCATCGGTGCTGCTACACCAGCTAGAGCTTTAGGCAAATCACGTTTACCATATCTGGCTAACTGTAAGCCTACTTCCCCTGGTATCCCACCTAACGCCCCTGCTGTGTCCATAGCAATACCGCCAATCCCCTCTTTATTGCCGGAGATTTGGTTTTTAATGGCGATTGTGCCACCAGCTACAGGTGCGGAAACAGCCAGAAACCTCGTCAGAGGCATCAGATTGCCTTTAGCGGCCTCTTTCAGCACTCGGTCATACACAAAGCCTGTTTGGCGATAGCCATAGGCTGTGCGGTACTGACCGATAGTCTTACCGATTGGGGTCTCAGCAGATATAGGGGTCTTGGCTCTTGAAGCCCCGAACATGGTACGGGTAACACCACCTCTGGCAGCCTGTACTTCCTGCTCTGGAGTCAAGGTTTTGCCTATATCACCAGTTACACCTAGTTTCTGTAGTTCAGCAGTATTGCCCTTCTTGGCTAAGAAACGGGCATAATTACGATAGGTCAGGGCTGTTACTGAACGATTGACTTTCATAACTTGGTTCAGTAATGGTGCAGTCCCTTTACTCATCAACCCCTTAACAGAGGTGTATTGGTTCTGATAGGCATGGAGTTCTTGGGGATTGATAACGCCAGTTTTGGCTACGAAATCAGCGTGGTCGGGGTTGTGGCGTAGGAATTGCCCCCAACCATGCAGAGTTCGGGCTACACCAGTATCTACGGCTGTGTTAGAGGTCTGTCCGGCGTGGGAAATGAAAGCCTTACCCAGTCTAGCGAATCCGAATACTCCCCTAGCCTTTTCCAGAGTTTTTGCCCCTGTCCCGTCAGACTTAGCATTATGCAGATAGTTACCAGCGGCTTTTTGGGCGGCTTGTACATCGCCTCCTTCTAAACGAATATTGGTCAGAAGACGATTGGCAATCCCGTTATCTATTCCGAAATGTCTGGATTCAGCCACACGCTTAGAGACATTATCTAGGTAGTTATAAAGGGTAGCTTTGTCTTTGGAATAACCTGGTAAGTTAGTCATGCGAGCATTTTCAAAGTTACCAAACCAGTTAGGACGCCTCGCATTAGCTTTGGCCTCATCACGGAATAACTGGATAGCTTCTTGATGATTGAGTTGGTTGGTGTTCATCAAATGCTGGATTGCGGAATCATACTGCGAGCCTTTTTCTTTCCAGAAGCTTTGTGGGTAGTTATGAGGCATATAGTTCCTGCGCTCTCCGACTGGTAGGGCTTGTTCTTGACCATGCTGGATTGCCTGCTTCATAACAGTCTTTAATTCTTTAGCACCTTGTCGGGCAACTGGTGAAGCCTCGGACGGTTTTAATTTGCCCTCCTGAATGTCCCAAGCTTGCTGAAAGTCTTTATTGCCCATCTTCTGAATTGTAGGCATGTGGTACATATAGCCAGCTCGCAAGGCTTGTTTGTCGCCCTCAGTCTTAACAATCTGGTCGGCTAAAGCATGGCTGCTGGCCGTGTTGATTTTCCTAAGTACGGTTAGTTTAGAGCCGAGTGCTTTGACCGCACCATTAAGTTGGTTGACAGGTAAAAGTCCGCCTTCACGATAATCTGCAAGTTTTGGAATGTCCGGCGTGGTTGGAGGTAAATGGATAAGCCCTTTATTAACCAAAGCATTATCTTCTGGCGAAAGACCTTTGTTAAGGTTAGTGGCTACTCGGCCAGGAGTGGTATTCAAAATGTCGGCAGATTGGACATTAGCTGGAGTCGGTTGAGCCGCCAATTCCTTAGTCATCTTGGCTTGGTCAGCTTTACTGAAAGCACCTTTATTTAGGTTGGGACCACTTCCCTGCCCCGCCTTGACACCATTTATTTTAGATGTCGTAGGTGTTAGGGGGGTTTTAGGATACTCAGCAGGGGAGTTGGCTTCTACATCTCTACCAACACCACCTATTTCATTTAATGGGGTTATTCTAGGTTTGGATTGTTCTGCTATTTTGGCTTGGGCGAAATCGGCACTTACTGGTTTAGCACTACTATTAGACCTACTTACCTCAAAATATTTACCATCGGGTGTTTTCACATATCCTGTATCTGAAGTATGCCCACCAGTTCCTAAATTGTCTGCAATTCTTTGTGCGCCAAACTTAAACTGTTCTTTCGGAGTACCAGCATAACCCATATCTACAGCTTTACCATTGTAGAAAACTGTATGGGTAGGCTGATTATTTATGCCGCCCACTTCATTTAATTGTTTTAGCTGCGCTCGTACCGCATTTGCCTTACCAGAGATTGTGGTGATACCATTACCAGATGAATAGTGAAGATTTTGTTTCGGTCCGAATGGTAGTCGGAGTTTTCCTGCTTGGTCTAATGGTTTCAGCCCTTGTACTGCTTTGGCCACGCTAGGCAGTTCTTTACCAACGGCTTTAACACCCGTTCCAATACCCTCAGCCACCTTACCAACAAGGGGTAGGTAGGTTGAGGCTTGGACACCGGCTGCTAGTGGTGCTAGTCCCGGATGTTGACCATGCAAGGAGCTTTGATAGGTCTGGCCTATTTCATGGGGGGTCGGCAGTAGTTCCTGTCTCAATATCTGGGCGGTTTCTATAGGTAGCTGTAGTTTCTGTCCCAGTTTTTGTTGTACTTGCTGGACTACGCTAGGGTGCTGTTGCTGTTCTAAAAAAGCGTTACGGGCTGGGGTTTGGGTTCGGACGGTCGGGCTTTGGTTGAAGGTCTGGTTGGCCATGTGCAGGATTTGGGGGGTAGCCACATGGACAGGTAAGGGTGGTGGGGCAGGCATTGGGTGAGGCGCTTGCAGGACGGGATTATTGGCAGCGTGGACTTGTAGGGCGTTAGTCAGCTGCTGGACATTGACACGAGGCTGGGGCTTGGCTTGTGGCTGGGCTGGGTGTGAGTAAGTAGCCCCGTGGTCAAACGGGTTAATCTGAGCGAAAACCCTGCCCAAAAGGGACATTGTTTATGCTCCTTGGCCGCTCAGAAGCTTCTGATAATAGTCTTGATAATATGCAGGGTCAGCACCCGGTGTGGATTTAATCAGACCTTGGGCGATGGTGTTCTGGGCGGATTGGGGGACACTGGATTTAAGCAGTTGCTGGAGTTTGCTCTGTAGCTGTGAAGCACCTTGGTTGACAGCAGGAGCATACTGAGCCAGCTGGTTGATGTAATCTTGGTTAGTGCCTAGTCCGGCGGATTGGGCTTGGATTTGTGGCAGGGCGCTACCCAGCTGGTTATCTAGGTTCTGTAAGTCAGCTGAACTATATTGCCCGACATTAGGCAAATACTGGTTGTATTGCTGCATGGCGGCGTTGGCTTGGGCTTTCTGGCCGCCCACATACTGTCCGATAGAAGCCAACTTGCTAGTCCTGTCTTGGTTGATGGAGTCAAGGTTGGTGTTATAGACGTTCTTGTTGGAGTCTAGGGCGTTACCTAAGAATGAGCTGGCACCCACGCCATTAGCCCCATAGACACCGGAAGTTTGGTTATTGGTGTCGCCGTAGCTTTGGTTCAGTCCCTTAATCTGGGTGTCATAGTTCTGGTTGTACTGGTTGACTTGGTCATTGGCGACACGGTCATAGTTACCTAATAAGGACTGGTAAGCCCCTTGGATAGCTGCGATACGGCTACGCACCTCATTCTGCATGGCAGCACTACCATAGGCTCCGGCTGCCCCTCCAGCTCCGCCCCCACCGGCTACATTACCATAGGGGTCATAGGCTAATTGGGCGCTAGTTTGGGGGGAGTGGCCTGAAGCAGTCAGGTGAGGTACAGGATGGCCGTAAGCACCTGGTCCGGTAAAAGCTGGGTTGCTGGAACTTAGGATACCGCCGGGATTAGATAAGGCGACGTTGGGGTTGGTGATGTTATGGCCGAGATTGGTTAGCTGTTTATTACCAGTAAGGGCGCCTGCGGCTTTGGCTACGCCACCGATAGGCTGGGCGACAACATGGACAGCCGAATGATAAAGGTTACTGAGAGCTGACATTTTTTCATATTAGGCCTATCTGTTAGCGTATCTTTGGTTTTATGATACCACAACTATTCAAATAAAATAGCTCGGTTGGGGATGAACTGGTTACAGTAGGCGTTGAAGTCATCGGTCAGCACATAGGGCGGAACAAGGGTGCAGGCAGTGGAATTACGTTCATCTGCCAGTACAGCATCGCTGCCGACATATCCGGCCGTGATACGCTGGAACTCGGAATCTTGGTTATAGAAATCATTTAGGGTAGTTGTCAGTTGCGACTGGCTGGTCACCGGTAACTGGCTCCAGAAGTAGTGCATGAACTCATAGGCTACTGTGTTCAATTCTTGTGACTTTTCCTGCCCGGACTTGACCTTAATATTATTAGGCGCTGTGAAACTACCGACCACGACATCACTAGGTGATACATCACTGGCGGATAACTGGTCGGCGAAACTTAGGTTGACGTTAGAGGTGTCTATACCCAGTTGCTGGGCATCGGCTAACAGGATAGGGTCTTGAGTGAGTGGCTTGGCAACGCCATTAGGCGTAGTCAGGTGCGGATAGCTACTCAATCCTACTGCTGCCCCGCCCACAAAAACCACGAAAACCAAGACGATTACTAAGATGATTTTCAGTAGCTTTTTCACGCTTGGGAGTATAGCACACTGTTAAAATTAAGTCAATACCTGTATCAGTTCACCTTCAGCGAAGATGGGAAGATGAAAGCGGAATAGGCTCGGTAGCGGAACTTAACCCCAAGGACAATAAAGGTCTGGTTGATGATGCCGTTGCTGACCTGGACTTTGATGGAACGGGACTTGGTGTTTATTCGGAACCTGTAAGGTATGTTGGTAGAAGCTGTCGTTACGCCTGTACTAGAGGTGCTGACCGTGCCACCGAGCCGGTCGCCACCGCCGAGGATGTTGGTAGCTAGGCCACCCGTGGTGGAAGAAGAAACGGTCGTGGTCTTGAGGATATTGCCGTTGTCGGTATAGAAGGTGACAGTAATAGTACCGACCAGTTGTCTAAATAGGATGTCACAAGTCACCCAGCGCTTATAAAGGCTGAAGTTGCCAAGGTCAAACGCCTTAGATGTCCATTGGGCGGAGATGGCCGACCCGTTAGAGTCATAGTTAGTAGTGAATTTATAGACATTGGCTGAACTGGCCGAGGTGAAATAGATGGTGTCGGTGTTGGTAGAGTCGGTGTAGACGGTGAAACACTCCGGCTGGATATGGGTCAGTTTAGAGAAGGCTTGGAAGCGGCGGTCATAGGTTAGCGTGACGTTGTTAGCCGTAACACCGCCGGAAGGAATGCCCAAGTAATAGACATACTGGTTGAACAGGGCAGTAGCGTTGGTGTAGTTAGTCGGGTTGATGACCTCTATCTCAGGGTGGATTCGGGCTGACAGTTCGTTAGTACGGATGACATTGAAGTAGTTAGGCTCGTTGCCGAGGACGAAGATACCGTTACGGGTCAGGAAGAAGCAGTCGTTCTCCACGTTGTCTATGGAGCGGTGTGACACGCAGCCGTAGGACTTGGAAACGGGCGAGACAGTCGCCCCGGTTGAAGCGTTAAGAGTCAGTTGGTAGATGGAGCGTTCCTTGAAGACAATCAGGACGTCTTGGAACTTAGCCAGTCCGGTAATCTTATCGCCGTCAAACTTGTTGATATCCACTACGTTGGCGTTGGCATTGCCGGTAGCGTCAGAGCTGAAAGCAGTCGCACCAGGTACGTTCGGACCGCCGGAATCGGCGTCGTTACTGTTATCCGGCTGGGGTTGTGTACCACCGGTGGTTACAGTGAACTCGCTGGCATCTGTGGTCTTAGAGATATACAGGCGGTTAGGCTGCCCGTCCACCCCAGCTACGAAGTGCCGCCCTTGGTAGAATATACCGAACTTGGCTTTGGGGGCGTGGCCGTTTCTAGTCAGCGTCCCACCGGAGGCAATCTTAGCGATGGCACTGGTACCGTCAAAAACATACATGGCACCGTTGGCTTGGTTGAAGTTTATCTGAGCCGAGGAGCTGAAACTGGCACCTGATACGCTAGTCCAAGTAGTACCGCTAAGGAACTTCAGAGCCGTGCCATCTACCGTGTAAAGTAGTTTATTAGAAGCAATGGTGTCGGAGAAGTAGGCCAGACCTCTGGGGTTGTTACTCAGACCCGTCCCAACATTGGTAAAGCCATAGGACTTGGCAGCCGCCCCGCTCTCCACGAACATGATATTCTCTAGTGAAGTGGATTCCTTGTCATCAACCAAGTTATCTGAGATGAGATTGTTCAGACCTTTTGATGGATTTAGGACAACCAGCTCGGCGTAGGCAGTCCGGCCGCCACGCTTTTGGGGAATCGTCTGTGCCATGGTTAGGCTCCCGACCAGTTTACCCCAGTATCATCTATGTCACCGATATTGGTGTAGTTCAGCTCGTGCAGGGTACGGCCTCTCACAGCTGGTTTGCTGCGGTTATACTGGGCGATGACTTCCTCTAATTCCATTTGGAACAGGTATTCTTCTTGGGCGATGTCGGCTTGGGGGTCTTCAGCTTGGCGCACATAGGTCAGCGCCCCTCTAGCGAGAGCCATACTGGAGGGGAAGGGCGTAGCGATGGAAGCATTGATAACTGGTGTTACATTCTCGTAGAAAAGGGTCAGCGTAGAGGAGGTAGTTTCGTTGGTATTGAGCTTATAAGTGCCTTCATATCCCGTCAGCCAGTAACGGAACGACCCAGCGCTGAACTTATCCTGGTCCTTATAGGGTATCTGGACAAAGACGTTGTCAGCCCCAGCCCCCGTACCTTTGATACGGACGTCTAAGATGCTGTCCTGATGCACTGTGGTAGGCAAGGAGGCGATTCCGCCCACCAGAGCTATAGTTGCCGTAGATTTGCTGAAAGGCCAGTCATAGGCCCTGTAAACACGCTCTAAGGCCCTTTGGATAAAGGCTTGGCGGTCTTCCGTGCCAGAACTAGGTACACTGGTTTCCCCTAAGAGATACGATAAATCCTGCATAACTGAGGTTTGAGTGACAGACATTACGCCACGCTCCGGGTATTATATTCTGGGAAGGCTTTGAACATCTTGGCGGCATTATTCTTGTCGCTGAAGGCTCTTGGGTCGGATTTCATAATGGCGTAGTAAGCGCCGTGCGGGAAGGCTAGGGCGTTTCTGAAAGTCTTATCAGCTCTTTCTGACTTAGTGACACCTATAGCCCGGCCGTGCTTGTCTACCTGTTCTCTAAGCATGGCGTTCTCCTTGATGACTGCCCGGTATTCCCGGCGATTACGCTCCGACAGGTTCAGGTATAACAGGTCGTGGGCAGCTCGCCAGCGTTTCGGCCCAGGCGGGTGTTTCAATATCTCATCAATCACCTTGTTAAAGGTCTTGTAGGCTTCGGATACGGCGTCAACTTGCTTCATGGGTTCACCCAACTGTTAGAAGGATAATCATAACGGTACAGCTTGCCGTCATCACCCAAACCGACCGTGGAACTACCCGATGGTACGACTTGGATTATGGTGACGTCGTCTGGTTTCATATTTTCTCCAAGGGTGGCAGCCAAATTACCACCACCCTGCATTTGTTTGTTACTGGAGGTTGAACGCTTGGAAGCTTGACTTCTCGTTCAAGGCTTCAAGGGTCAACTCACCAACAATCATTCCCTTGCTGGAGTAACCAGTCCTTGGGATTTCTTGGTAGTGAGGCTCATCCAGGTGAGCAACTGCCCACTTGTCCTGTTGTAGACCAATGACGTTCAGGTTAGTGTCGTCAGAGTTCTGTACCCAACGGTGTTTGTGGATGTTGACACGGCCGAAGTCTGAGTCATATACATTTATGACGTTGTTGACTGAGCTGGTCGTGGCGTCTACGAAACGGGTGTTGGTGTTGGTGAAACCGCTGATGCGCCGCTTCAACCTAGCACCGACGTAGACGTTATCCACGATACCGCCGTTTGTCCAGGCGTTCTGGAAGTAGTCGTTCAGGATTGACTCGCTGAGCGATACGGAAGCCTGGTTGGTGGTCAGGGTGGTTATCTGCGCCCGTACACCAGCCATCTGGCGGGCTGCGGAAGCTGAGGTGTTACCGGAAGCCAGAGAGTTTCTGACGATGGAGAACTCAGCGTTACGACGCCATTCAAGCAGCGCCTTCTGCATTTCGTAGGTGTAGCGGTCTTTGAAACCAGCTGTGTTACTGTTGCGTTCACTGTCGGTAATCTGGAACTCGGCAGAGATAATCTGCGTGTAGTTCGCTTTACGGACAGGGTTGGTCCTAGCGGCGAAAGCCGGGTCAAACCCTTCGTTCTGGCCTGCGCCAGTCACGGTAGCTAGGGTGTCAGTCAACCATTGGTGGTAAGGTTGGCTGGCTTTGTGTTTCTGAAGGCCGACATAGAGTTGGTCTTCTTCGGGGTCAATGTTGACGATAAGGTCAAGCAAATCTTCCCGAACCGCCGGGTCGTTTACTGTAATAGCAAGTGCCATTGTTTATTCTTCTTTCTGCAATGTCCTATTCCCAGCCCAAAAAGTTCCTTAACAATTTGTTAGCGGCTTCGGTACGGACTTGCGCATTAGGGTTTTTAAGGTTACTGCGGGCCTGCGTCAAGGAGTCTGCTGCGTCATTGGAGGTGCGTCCGGCTGTTTCCAACTGAGCCGACTTTTGGACGACGGTGTTGGTGGTGGCCTGCTGCATGCCTGCTGACTTAGCGCTGCCTATTCGCTTAAAGAGTTTATCTGCTACCTGAGCTGGAGTGGGCAACTTGACGCTGTTAGGGTCGTTGGAACGGCTCAACAGGTCGGTCGCTTCGCCAATCCGTGCCTGGTGGACGAGATTGTGTAGCTCTTTGTCGTTTTTAAGGTCCGGATACTTGCTGTAGGCTTTATCCCACAGGCGTTTCTCTTGCTCGTTTTCAGCGTACATGCGCTGGGCCTGAGCTACGGCGTTCTGTTCGGCTTGGGCGATACGTTGGTTAATCGCACCTGCCAGTTGGTTCGGGTCAATCAGGCCGTTCTCGTCAGCTGGCAGCTGGGAGAAGTCAATGGGCGGGACTGGTGTAGGAGCCTGGTATGTTAGTGCTTCTTCCTCGTCATCATCACCATCTTCCGTAGGCGCATCCGTGCTTGTAGGCGGTTGAGCGGTCTGCTCGGTTGCCTCGGATGCCTGCTCGTCTGGAGCAGCTGTTTGGGTTTCTACTTCGGCCGGTGCCTCGGTAGGGGGCGTATTTTCGGGTGGTGCAACGGCTGTTGCTTCTTCCGTGGGCGTATCTGTTGTTGGTGTTGTGGTTGGTTCCACTGCTTATCTCCTTGTATATTAATCGGCTTATATCACTGTTGTCAATCTTTCGCTATCAATCTCCCTAAGTTACAGTTTCGTATAACACAGACCTCGGCATAGTAATCGTTGGTCTCGTCATCTGGGTCTCTCTGGTAAACATGGTCATGGTTGGTGTCGTACATCGGCTTGAGGTCTTTCTTATGGATGCGCTCCACGACTTCGTGGCGGCTGTCTAACGGCTCTTTGAGTTTCTCCTCGTCAGATTTCACGCTCATCGTCCATCGCTTTCTGGTATTTGGCAAGCTTCTTGGCTTGTTTCTTAGCCTGTTGGCCGGTATGTTTGAAGTTCTCAGGAGTCTCAATCATCAGTTTCATGCCCTGAATCATGCCTCGCAACACCCAGTCTTCCTTATCACTGGCAATCTTACCGCTCAGGATACGCTCGGTATATTCCTCAATGGTGGGCTTGACGACGTTCTCAACGTACCACTGGTACTCGGGTATATTGGTAAAGACCTCAATCTTACGGCCGTCCTCTATCTGATGGGCATAACGGATTTTAGCTTCTTTAATTTCATCCATTCTTTTTCTTCTTTCTTCCGGTTACTCGGCTGACGGCTTTCTGGACGGGATTCTGGGGCTGGCTGGCCTGGTGCTGGAACTCGGCAGCGGCCTTCATCTGGTCAAACTGCTGCTGATGGGCTTGTAACTGTAGTTGGGCTTCCTTGATTTGCTGGTCGTGGGCTTGCTTGGCCTCAGCCAGAGTCATCTTATGGGCGGATTGGGCTTCTTTAAGCTGGCTGGCTTGGTGGGAGTCTACGGCCTTCAGAACGTGGTCAGGCGTTACTTGGGTCGGGTCGGGTGTTCCGGGGGGAATGCTGCCAGGGCCTTCGCTGGGCGGTGCGCCACCAGGGCCGGTCTGTTTAGCAGCAAAGACATCACCTTGGACTGGTTGTTCAGAGGCTCGTTCTGGGGCAGGTTGGATACCACTACGCTGGAGTAGCTGGGCAGCCTCACTACCGTATAGCTGGTTGAGGTCAATCTGCCACTTCTCGTTAGGCATGATAAACGGTGTCTGGGAGGCTTGGATGGCCTGCTGGACGTCCTGTTCGGGCAAGATATATTTGTCAGCTTGGCTACGTCCCATCAACAGGGCATAGTCTTGGAAGATGTTAGCGAAGTCCAGGTAGAGAGGGGAAGTGGCAAACCTAGTGGCTTGGGACTGCTCTACCGAGGCTTGGTGTAACTGCTGGAGTTCCTGTAGGAATAAGGTTTCCCGCTGCATTTTCTCATCCTGCGAGGCTGGGTCCATGGAGGCTTCGTCAATCGTCAGCTCCATATCGCCTTGCATATCTTTTGGCGAGACTCTCATTGGCACTTTGCGTCCCTTGACGGTAACGGAGATGTCCACCGGCTGGTCCATGAACTGCTGATTGTTGGACAGCCACATCCGGCCTATCTGCACGATGGATTGGGAGAAGTTCTGGCGCATGAAGGTGACGACATCGCCAGCCGCTTCCTGTAATTTGACGATGCCGGTAGCCGTACCCTTGGTCTTGTCAGTCTGGTCGTTAGGTAGCCCGGCGGCGTACTGCGAGATGGTGACCCCCTCTACGGCCGAATCAAGGTGGTTTAAGATGGTCTCCATGGCACGAGGGTCAGGCATGGCGTGTTTGAACTGGGTAGGAGGTGTCTCGCCCCTAAAAGTAATGGTGCCGCCGGGTTCAACTATATAGTCATTGACGTTACTGTTCTCTTTAACCATCAACATGGAGTTCTCAGCTAAGTTCCACTGGTCTAGGAAGTGGTTATAGACATCGTTATAGGCACTCTGGAGGCGGTAGGTGGTCTCGTAGATACCCTCGCCCCAGAAATCAAAGGGGCGCTTCTTAACATGAAACTTAACGAGGGGGTACTTGCCGAACCAGTAGGGGTTCTTACGCTCTAGGAGAGGCACCCAGCCGCTGGGGCCGCTGTCGGTGGACTGGCTCTCAGCGAAGGTCTGGATAGTGTCGCCCTCATAACATTCGTAGACCTTGACCCTATCTATGGTGTCGTCCTTGCGGTTCTGGGTGGAAGTCAGGCGGTTACGGGAGAAGTTATAGGCCGTGAAGTCGTCGTCATAGGCGTCATTACCGCTCAGTTGGTCAAGGTTGTTATAAATGCCAGCGTCTTTCAGCTCCTTCATGGTCTTATACTCCTTGATGATTATCCATGGGGCGTTATAGAGGTCGGTGGCGGCCGGGCTGACTAGGACGTTGAAGATGTTGACCGGCTCTACGTCGTTATAGGAAATCTTCTTGGTGGTTTTCTTCTCTTTAGACAGGTCGGCGTTGCCCTCGGCATCTATCTCCCGCTCGTAACGCTTGTCCTCGTCCACGCACCACTTGACCTTTACAAGTCCTGTTCCAGTGACAACAGCATCCAGTAAAGGAGCAAACAATTTATCACGCATAGAATTATCAAGGTAAGGATTCTCAAAATCATATTCCAACTTCCTCTGGGCTTTCATGGCTTTCTCGTCTATGTCGTCCAAACCTTCTTCGGGATTGGAGACCCGCACTTGGAAGCCAGGCTTAATCGCCAGGAACTTGGAAACCAACGCCCAGGTCTGGCGGGCTAGGACAGGAACATACACCTTGGAACGCCAAGGAGCCGGAATCGTCCCCATGACGGTGTAGAGGGAGTCGTACCAGTTGGAAAAACGCTTGAACAGCTTGGCCTGCTGGCCGACCGCCAACTTAGCTCGCTCCTCCCAGACCTCTGCTTTAGTAAATGTAGTTTTTTTTGCCATTAAAGTTTTTAAGGCGTATATGGTGTAAGTTTAGCATATTATATCCCTGCCCCTAGTGTCGGCAAGGTATGCGAAACCGTCTGGATTAGGGGTAGACAACTGACGATACCCCAAGCCACATTCACAGTAGTCGGACTGGTGGCCGGGGTTATTTTCATGCTGATGGTATCGCCGTTAGCGGTCGTGTCGCTATGGGTGCTATCGTTACCGTCTTGGCTGGCTGAGGACATAGTAACTGTCAAAGTACCGGTAGCAGTGTTATAAGCCGGTTGGTATTGGAACGTCCCAGCTGATAACACACTTTCTTCATGGACATACAGCTTTTTCCAAGTCGCAGCTAGGGTAAGCGCTGATACTGTACCTTCCGTGGCAGTATAGGCAGCGCCACTGGTAGCCAAGGTGTCAAAGCGGGCAGCCGTATTTATCTGGTTGGCTAGACTGCCGTAGGTATGGATACTCTCGCCGTTAACTGTCGGGTCAAACTCAGCAGATACAGCAGCAATCTTGGTGGCCGGTGCGCCTTGCTGGACTTCCACCTTCCAGTAGACCCTGTCACCAGCCACCACCGCTACGGCATGTCCGGCATTGGTGTCATTACCGGTGGCGGAAGCGTTGACCGTCACTACGAGCGAGGTGGCAACACCGTTCTTATAAAGGGTGAAGTTAAGCCCCGTAGAAGCGTTAAGGGCGGAGTTCAGCGAAACATAGGCGTTGACGAACGTACCCCCTGTCGGAACGACCGATTCCACATTAGTACCAGCCGTAGCATCAAAGTCGCTGCCCTGTACCGGGATATAGACTGGGAAGGTCGTACCCATCGCAGCAGCGGTGTTAGCCAGTACCATTGATTGGTTCGGCCCGCAGATAGCCCCCAGCGCCCACCTAATCTTACCGGTTGAGGTCGTCGTGCCGGAAGCAGACGTGCCGACGGCGAACTGGTCGCCGGCAGCGAACGTCACGGTATTAGTCAGGTCGCTGTTATTAGCCACGCCGGTCGCTAGGGTTGTAGTGATTGCCTGGGCAGTCGGTGTCCCGGCCACGCTCTTAAATAGCTGGTAGGTACGGGATTGGCCTAAAGCGTCAGCCGTGTCCTGCTTGACATAAAACTTACTGAACGTCCCGGCGCAGGGCATGACATTCCACGCCCCAGACGACACCATAGACGTACCGAAATTAGTGCCAGCAGCGTAGATACTTGAGTATTTCTGGGTAGTGGCAGTCTGGGCTGCCGTCTCATTGGCGATGATATTAGTCACCATGTTAGGACCAGTTGGGTCAACGAAAGCGGCGCAAATCATAGACCAAGGTGCGCTTGTACTCTGGGTAGGAGTGAAAGCATATGAACCAATGGCAGTAACATCCATTTCTTCCATCACGGCAGCCCCTATCTTACTGGCATCCTGAGCCTGTTGAACGATAGAATAACCTGTACTTGCCGTAAAAGTATCGGTTGCAGTATTCGCAAATGCCCCGCCGAAACCGATTATCACTTCATCAGCAAAATGGGTAGTGGGGGTAAACCCTGAATTAAGGGCTGTTCCAGTGCTATCATTGCTGAACGCATAGACATCAAAAGGCGAAGCAGTCAGGTTCTGGTATTCGGCGGCGATTAAAATGACAGAGCTGACCTGTGCACCCCCTGACGTACTGTTAATATAAGTAATCGTGAGGTTGCCACCAACATTATTAGCTTTGTAATACAAACTGGAAAGTCCACGTTGGGCAACATCTCTGGTATATCCTTGTATCTGGACAGTAGAATAATTACCAGAGTTTACGTTATCGCTCATTGCCTCTACATCTAATGCCCAGCCATTTCCACCATTATTATTAGTGGCAAAAACACCAACTATAATAGTATTTCCCACTACTGTGCCATTGAGGGTTATGGTTTGGCTTACGGAAGTACTATTAGGATTAGAAACCGCCGTAGTGGACTGGACTAAGTAAGTAGGCATCTAACTGCCTATCTTCGGACCGCAGACTTCTAACTTAGAGCCATGCGCCAACGGGTTGGTATCGTCAAAGCTAGTGGCAGGAGCAGGAACTTTGGCTATCAAACCAAGATTATTTTGGTTATTTGACTGCCACACCCTATAAACCAGATAATTACGAGCGCCTGACACTGGTTGCCATAACACTCTAAGGAAATCGTCTGGGCCTTGAGCGCTAACTTGAACATTTATACCGACTGTATGAGCATTAGAAGCTTGGCCTAACGGGTTGACAGCTATTACCGCATATTGGGTATTACCGGCTTCAAAATTACCATTTATCTGCATTCCGAAATTAACATCTTGTAATGTTCCGCATACCCTTGTCGCCCCAACATGAGCAGATATTCCTATGACGCTTGCTAAGATTACCAATGATATTAGTAGTCTTTTCATATTTACGCCCCTGTATAGCCAGATATAGAAACGTATTGGGTGGTGGAAGCGGTCGCAGCAGTGAAGCCGACAGCCTTGTTGGCGGTCACTACTAAGGGGTTGGGGAAAGTGATATTTGAGCCACCGCCAGAAGGATTAACCATCTGCCACAGCGTTGTCGGTGTACCGGCTGGGTCTATCTGAATGGTTACCAGTGAACCGGCAGTACCAGTGTTTACTACGGAAATAGCTGTTATATATATTTTAATACCAGCACCTTGAGCAGAAATAACTGAGACAGCAGAAGTACCGGTAGCGCTTCCCCAGTTAGATATAAACAATTCAGGCAGGGCATAGGGCAAGGCGACTAACTTACCAGCCTTGTCAGCTACCAATGAAGCATAGTTACCATTAGTGTTAGATGCAATGTCGCTGGTCCGAGCGATAGCCATACTACCTGAAGCTGATACACCAGTTCCAGAAGTGTTATTAGCCCCACCAGCACTATAGAATCTATCCCATGTAGTACCGTTAAATACCTTAGCGTGGGCTGAAGTACGCAGTCCATTAAAGGTATTGGAAGTACCGTCTGCACCAGCAGTTGAAACACTAACGCTGTTAGTGCCATCTGTGGCGATAGCCTTAGCCGTACCACCAGTCAGGGTAGCATCAAGGGCTAGTGACCCTGCCGTTCCTATATTGGCTGTAACTGTACCACTAACTGGTTGGGTAACTCCGCTACCATCAGTTTTAAGGGCGGTCATGGAAGTAATACCCTGTACGGTAATCACATCAGCGGAGGCTGTACCGGCCGTACCTAAAGCTGGTTGTTTGGCTGCCGTAGAAGCACCAGATGGAAGTGGAAGTGAGGCTGCCGAGACAGCCATAGTTCCGCTACCAGCATTGGCAGTCACCGTACCTGATACTGGTTGGGTGACGGCACTCCCGTCTACTTTAAGAGCTGTGGTGTTAGCACCAGTGGCAGTCAGGTCTACGGCCAGACCTTTAGTAGCGTCTACTGGAGCGACCCCAGCATTGGTGGCTGGGTCACCTAAGACCATTACTTGTCGGTGTTCACTGTTTGTACCCTCAGTACGGGTATCCATCTTCTTGCCGGAAGAATCCGGCGATAATTGCACAAATGAGTCAGAAATTAGCTTATCCTCCTACTGAGGCCATGACCCCAGAGCATTCCATCGGGAAGTTTTCTTTTAAAAGTTATATAATAATGACACGCCATACAGAGTGTCCGGCAATTTGATTCCTCAAAACGTAATTCTGGATACTCTGACCATCTTTTAATGTGGTCAACTTGTAAGTATCCACCAGACTGGTCACAGATTTGGCAAGTAAAATTATCTCGCTTAAAGATAATCATCTGCATTTGGTCACGAAATCTCACCCTTTCTCCATGCTTTGAACCACCCTTCCAATTGGGGTGTTTTTCACCAGCCATAAACCCTTTAAGACCTTTATTCCAAGCAGGACCAGTTGAAGCATGTTTCATACCTCTATGAGTTGCCCCGATTTTAGCCTTGTGTTCTTCAGTTAATTCTCTATAGATATGAGCACAATGATTAGAGCAGTATTTCTTATTCCAATAAGTGGCTACAAACTCATTACCACAGCGACACTCCAAGACTGACCATTCCTTTTTATTACTGGGTATTCGTCCTCTCTTAAAATGTGTACGACCAGTGTTTGTCTGAATATTAGTATTCTTATTCCAAGGTTCAGGCATAAGACCTACTGTATCTTTATTCCAAGGAGTTTGACCTTTCTGAAAAGTGCCACGCATCTTGGCTTTCATTGCTGGTGTTCGTGTGTATACACCCTTAGGCATTATTTATTTTCCTTATTCATATCTTAAAAATATCATAATTAGGGCATTAGCGATAGGCCAAGTGACAGCCATGTACTTGCACCGCCGACAGGATTATCCAATGTACCTGTTATTAAGTACCGATTGCCACCTGAAAAATAATAAACTTTGGTGGGGTCGCCTGAAACTTGGTAGAGTACGCCCTCCACACCAGTCGTGGGAGCAGATGATACGACAACGACTTCCTCAGATATTTCATCAAACTGGCCTTCTATCGGATTAAATGTAAACTTCTTGATTCCCATCATGTCCTCACATAAGTGTCGTCAGTCGTGTTGACGGTTAGGGTTACAGTTTCTTGAGGCACACTACTTAGGTAAGTAACAATCGTGGAGATAGTGGCCTTGGTACTATCTGTATAGTTAATGATAACCTTATCAAAAGGCTTAGTCAGGAAAGGGGTACGGTCTTTAGTCGTGCCAGTACCATTCCATAAGACAGGTAGAACTCGCTTGGCACTCTCTACATTGTCATGCTCTACTACATCAATACTGGGATTAGTTAAAGCTCCGTCAGCCATTTTTGCTTAGAGCGTCCTGCACCGCTTGTTTTACCTGTTCCTCAGTAATCTTCAGATGTTTGGCAAGTTTAAGAAAGTCTACAGTGTAGGTCTTGTCATTATCCTCAAAGGTTATCTCCACTTTCATTATCTCATCTCCAAGTCACGCTGGGCGCTGAGATTATCTATCTGGGATTGCAGTTTGACATAGCGATACAACTTATCAACTCGGCGTTCACCCAAACTTGTAAGACCTAATCGCTGTTCTAACGCCCGTACCTTACTTAGAAGTTCTAGCTCAGTCATTTCTTTGGCATCGCCCCGTACAAAGTCATAAATCTGTTTAAGGTTAGCTTTGTCGCTGTCTTGGAGGGCGTGGGTGTCTAGGCCGAGCATACCAGCTATCGGGCGAATGTCGTCAAAGGCATAACTCTGGGTGGTCGGCTCAGTCGCAACCTTGGGCTGTACGGAAATACCGTCTGCCATAACTACCTACGCTTTTCAGCTCTACGGGCAACTCTATTTAAAATACGGTTAGCTTTAGCGTCTATTTGGGCTTTTTGGGCGGGGGAAGCATAGCGAGTGGCGAAAGCCTTGGCTAATCGGGCATGAGCCTTGTCCGGCATTGGATAACTGCCACTAACAGCCCCTCGGCCTGACTTGGCTTTACTAGGAAGCCCCATTTGGCTTTTAGGGATTTTTCTGCGAGCAGCAGCATTGAGTTTCATTATTTACCTCGGCGGAGTTGGCGGTAGTTTACTCGTGAGCTTCTATTGAAAGGAGTTTTATTGGTGGTATCTAGTTTAGCTTTAGTTACTTTAGGGGCTGGAGCTTTGGTCTTGCCAGTCTTTAGATAGGTGCGGTTGGCTGGAACACTGGATTTACTAGAACCACCTTTAGGACCGTTGCTATTCTTAGGTCCAGCTGGAACGGTGGGAGGAGCTTGAAAACCAGCAGGACGCTGCTTAACTTGACTGCGCTTTTTCTGGGCAGCAACGTATTTCTTAAATGTAAATGCCATTATTGGCCTACTTTTCGGTTATCTAGCTTGCCTTTAATGGAGGGACGGTAGGCAGGGCGAGAGGTCGGTTTATAGGCTTTCGTGTCAGCCTGACCACGAGTTTGGAACGAACCTGCGGTCTTATGACCAACCTGATTAAGTGTGGGGTCGTTAGCCGAGGGGTTATTGCGACTCGTGCCACCAAAGAATTGTTGAGCTTTTGCCATTATAAATATATTTAAGGCTTATCTTACTTAGATTGTAACGCTGTTTCAATTATTTGCAAGAGCTGGGTGGTTGATTCCTCCCAAGTCGTGGCGTTGGCGTGTTTGATGACGTCCTGCCTAACGATATTCTTGACCTTTTCTGGGAGACTGAGGGCTTCTATCAGGGTTTGGGCGTAGTCTTTCTCGTTTTCGGCTTTGAAACCCCGCCTGACAGTCTCATTTAAGGCCATGACAGGGATTATGACTGGTATACAACCAGCTACCTGGGCTTTTTTGCCAGTCATACAGAACAATTCGCCACCATTAGCTGGGTGAACCCAGTAATCGGAGGTGCGGTAGACGTCATTCATAGTTTCGGCGTCCACTTCACCTAGATTTATAACGCCTTTTTCGTCTATTTGGCCTCCATACGTCACTAGGAGCGTGGCGTCAGGGTGTTCCCTGATGATGCGAGGCCACGCCCCAAGTAAAGTATCAAGCCCTCGGTCTGGTGATGACCCATAGAAGCATTGCTTCGGGATTTTCTTACCTGGATATATCTTTTTCGGGTCATAGCCATGTGGGAGGACATACTTATGGATATTATTGACCGGTATATTATCTTTCGCCCAGTTTGATGGCCAGATAACACCCAAATACTTGCTTAAATCTTTCTGGTCAGCGTCAGTCTCATTAGTCAGATACAGGGTTGGCTCTTTGGGGTCTATCTCCGAGGATTTGATATTGATTGTAACATCGCCACCACCGCTATAATCAGCACGATTATCATTATCATAGATAGTTACCTTGTGTCCTCTCTTTTCCAGTTCCTTAGTCCATTCTACAACTGATTCTTCTGTACCGCCTAGACGGGTATCAGTCGGTTTCCAGCCACCAGCTATCTCATTGAGCAAGAAATTGAGGTGCATTTCTATCCTTATCTGATAAATATTGATTGAGTGGCCACGCTACAGCATCAGGGTTGATGCCGTAGTCAGCTTGGGGGTCGTAAAAGCCATCCATTAAGTAGTGGACAGTGGAGTCCTCTAGGGCTTGGAAGCCGTGCGCATAGCCAGCTGGTACTATCAGACGTTGGTGCTGCTTATCATCTAACTCGGCGGTGACGTATTCGCCTGTAGTCAGGTTGAAAGCTACGTCCAGTATTTTGCCAGAGGAAACCCAGACTAATTTGGTCACGCCTGGCACTTGGTAATGCAAGCCTCTGACCGTGCCTTTCTTACTCCAGCTCTGGTTGCCTTGCTTGGCTTCAAAACCATAGTGTTGGTTATAGGTCTCGGTGAAATAGCCCCGATGGTCTTTATAGACATCTGGCGTGAATAGCAGGACTCCTGGTTGGCCTAATCGTTCAATCCTCATACTAGAAATCCCCATTTATCTTCAAATATTCTGGCGCTCTCATTAAAGTCCTCCTCATTAGGGTAAATTGTTCTCATTGTGGCTCGTCCATAATGTTCCACCACGACAGCGTGATTCTTACCTATCTTAAACCCAGCTTTTCTTGCCCTTATGTGATAATCTTTATCTTCAAAACAACCTTTGGTAAAGCGTTCGTCAAATCCCCCAATCTTGTCATAAACCTCCCGTTTCATCGCCCACAAGCTACCGAAGAAATCTCCCTCTGTAATCTCATCCCTAGTCTCCCAAGTACGGTCACTCATCACCACACTACTTATATCGTACCCCTCATTTAAAGGTTTGATAATAGCTTCCAACCAGCCAGGCGTGTAGATAATATCATTATTAGAAAGGATTAAAATGTCGCCTGTGGCCGCTTTCCAGCCCGTATTGGCACATTTCGGGAAACCACCGTTATCTTGCCGGAATATCTGCTTAACACCGCTGAAGCGTTTGATTATCGGTGAGCCGTCATCTACCACGATAACCTCATCTGGTCGGCCGTATTTCAGGCTTTCCAGACAAGTCTCGGTCAGTTCTATCATCGCCTTATCCTTGTGGTAGGTGGTGATAATCAGGGAAGTCTTAGACACGGATTACTCGTCTTTCTGGTTCTTGTTCCAGGCTGTTTAAGATAGACTCCAGCGTTTCCTTGAATTGGAAGTCGTAGGCTTTTTCAAACTTGGTGGTGACTGCACCGTAGACGTAGTGCGGTTCGTTGCCTAAGTCCTCCACCTTGCCACCGAACTTATCAGTGACAGCCTTAGCGAACTCAGCGACAGTATTGCCGTTAATTGAACAGAGATTGTAGATGCCCCGCTTATCCTCGTCATTTTCCACGATGGTCTGGACGGCACGGCACAGGTCATCCATGCCCAGTATCGGTCTGGTCAGGTGGGCGTTCTTAATCGTCACGACGCCTTTGTTCTTGGCATCCTCTACCATCTTATTGAGCATCAGGTCAGTGCGTAAAACAGGCGAGTAGCCGTTGACTGTGCAGAACCGTAACCCGTAAGTGTGTTTGTTCGCCATTCTCGCCAGCTGGTCAATGATACCTTTAGATAGGTCGTACATATTTAGGGGGTTGAACTCAATGCACTCCTCATCAGCATTGCCTTTAATGCCGTTGTAGACACTGGCGCTGGAGGCATAGATTAGCCGCTGGTCATCGTCCAGTTTGTCCAGCAGGTTCTTAAAACGTACCACGTTATTGACCCACGCTCCGTCAGGGTCGTCCCTGCCCATCGGCATAGAAGAATGTCCAGCTAATAAGATGATAGTATCGTAGTTCCTGATGTCCCACTTGTTCTTACGCTCAATGTCTATACCATCAAAATCAATGTAGTCCCTTAGAGCCGAGCCGATGTACCCCGAACTTCCTATACATAGCGTGTTCATTTGGTTAATTTGACCCTCATATTTTCTGGAACTTTAATTTGGCTATCCTCCCAAGGTTGGCGTTCCATATCAAACCCCAGAGACAAACAGAACCACTCTAGTCTTTCGTAATTCCAAGGGTTGCGGTGGATGGCAGCAGCCACGTTTTCCCAGTCTTGGTAGCGTTCCTTGTCCCAAGGCCGGTAATACTCGCCCACGAGGGAGTAAATCCACTTGTCCTGCAAACCATCCTCTAATATAGACATTGCTACAACATCTATGTCGGGTGTTTCTATGGTGGCTGTACCGCCTTTCTTGAGGACACGGTACATCTCGCTAAACATATCTTTAGACTTCTGATACGGCACATGCTCAATGACTTGGTAAGCTACGATTTCGTCTACTGAGTTACTGTCAAACGGCAATTCGCAGATATCCGCCCTTACATCGGCGGTCTCATCATATAAATCAACACTAATAAAACCAGGGAACGAAGAATCACCGCTACCAAGGTTTAATTTTTTGGCCATAGTTTTAGTTTATCTATCTCTGGAGGCAACTTGGCCTTAATCAGTTTAGGGATAGCACTAGGCGTGGTTGGGTGAACGTTCTCAGTCTTGCGAGCAAGCCAAACGTCCTTGTACCATTTGTCTATATCAAAATCTACGGCGTGAGAGTAGTGACTGATTTTCTTCCAAATCTCAGCGTCAGTCCTAGCCCAAGCGAAATGGTGCAGGACTAGTTCAGGTATCCTATCCCACCAGCATTCCACAACACGTTTGTCTACGAATCTGGTGCTGGGTCGGGTCAGGATAATCGGTACGAAGTCCTCTGGCGGGTCGGCTGCAAAGCCCTTGCCCCAGTAAATCTGTTGCTGGAAACAAGTATAGGCATTGAGAGCTGGTTCGGAGTCTATGAAATCCTTGAGTCGCTGCCAGTTTTCATCATCTAAGAACTCGTCAGGCTCTAAGTTAAGTATCCAGTCATAATCACTCAGGTAATCCTGTCCGGCGTTGCGTTGCTCGGTCTCATTTGGCCAAGCATATTTAATGACAGTAGCGCCAGCTTCCCTAGCAGCAGCTTCCGAACCATCGTCTTCAACTTCCTCACCATACCAAGGCTTGGCAGATAGCAACACGACCTTTTCCTCTACCCAGTCAGGCATATGGTTAAGATGTTTTTCTAAAAATCTAATCTCGTTGTAAACGGTGGCCACCGAAGCTACTCTCATAAGTTACCTCGTAAGGCTCTGAGGTGGTCTTCTATAGCTTGGAGATGGTTCTCAAATAGATTGAGGAACTGCATGATAACTTTCCACTGTTCATCGCTCATTTCAATACCTTGTCCCACGCTAGAGCGGTGGCCTGCCAACTATTCTCCTGTAATACTTGGTCGGCTATCTGTTTAAGGTCTTCTTCGTTACGCTCGGTCTTGAGCGTGGCTACAACTCGGTCTATAAACTTGGCCAGTTCTTTGGGGTTGTTCTGGATGTCCACAATTTCAGGCTCATCAATCAAGACGGTTTCCTGTAAGGCAGCCAGACCGCTGGTAATGACACGGCAGCCAGCAGCCTGGGCTTTGAGGGCAGTAATGCAGAATATCTCGGTGAAACTGGTGGGATAAGCCCAGACGTCAGTGTCCTGCATAAGCTGGTTCAGTTCCTCGTGTGATAGACGGCCTTTGGACTCCATGCCAACATCAGCCATCTTTCGGATAACATTCCACTTCCATTTCATCTTTTCGGGATTCTTGGCGTGGAACTGGTCGTAGATGTCCCAGCCGTATGCCCAGACTGTAGTGACCTTGCGCCCCAGCTTTTCTTCAATAGTTGGAATCATGTCCAACAATACATCTAAACCCCTATCAGCACTTGAAAAAAAGCCTATATCGTAAACTCTAGTATTCGTCTTTGATGCCATGACCGATAATCACTTCCTTGTCTTTAGGTACTTTTGCTTGGGCGGCATGGTACTTACTCTTAAACATAATCTTGTCGGTATTCTCCAACGTGGAGTTGGTGATTTGGGCAGCGCCCTGTGGCATGTCGTGCATGTCCAGCACTTTCAGCCGAGCCTTGATGTCCCGTGTGAAGCCAGGCATCCGCCAACCTACAAAGACATCAAACTCATCCCAAGGGTTAAATAAAGTCCAAGGCTTATACTGAACTCCTTTACCGTCTAGTTCCCCAGTTTCCCACATCTTTTCAGCTTCTTTATCGCTATCAACAATATATTTAAGGTCGTCCCAATATTCTTCTTCACGCTCATTAAACACCGTCACTTGCCAGCCAAGTTTGGCTAACTCTCTGGATAAGTAGACGACGGCTTCTTCGCTACCACCCATGCCTTTATCCAACGTATCTGGCCCCCATGTCTCAGTGCCTTGACCACAGTAGAAGACGATACTTTTCTCAGGCCACTTCTTTTTAGGTAGGAACTCCGCCCGTTCAGCGTTAAGGCGAACGTCCGAGAATATGCGGGCTGGTAAGGACTCAAATATCTTCTGGGGCTTGCCGCCGTTGCCTTTGATGTAATGCAGTAGCCACTTGGCGTAGTCTAGGGCTTTCTGGTCAAAGTAGGCGTTCTCAAAGACGCTGTCCCAGTCCACCTCGTCTATCTTGCCGATGTCCTTGAAGAAGTTGGGGGCTTGGCGCAGGACTTCCTGGTATAACTTGTAGGCTTCCTTGACCCGGCCACTAAACAGGAAGCACTGGGCGCCCATGGCCAGGCCACGGTACTTATAAAGCGTCGGGTCTATTACGTTCAGGGTGTTCGGTATCGGTTTGTTGACAGCCACTTCCAGCCACTCAATACCTTTCTCATATTCCTCCATCGTGGTATAAATCATAACCTTGATGTGGTAGGCGTCGGGGAAGTCCGGGCGCAGTTTGATGGCCTCATCAGTAGCGTAGAGGGCTTGGTCGTAATTACCGCCTTTCCACTCGGCCTCGGCTATCCTACACCAGCTGCGGTACATGTCTTGGTCGCTGCCAGAGGTCTTGATGTGCTGGAGGAAGTATTGGATAGCCAATTTGTCATCGCCTTCGGCTAGGGCGGCCATGCCGAGGTACTGGGCGTCACGGGGGTCTTTAGTCTTCTCGTAATGCTTCTGGAGAATCTTCTTGTTACGCTTCATACTAGCTATGACGTCCACTTTGTCCTTCTGATGCTTGACCGTTACCCATTCGGACTGTTCGGCCACGCAGGGCGGTCCTTGGAAGGTCTCGTGTACTGGGGCGTCCCAATGACCTTCGTAGCTTCGTCTGATGAGCCGTTCCCGCCAATGGTCGGAGATGGCGTCCCCGGCTTCGTTCTGGTCATAGTCATAGCGCAGCTGGACAACATCCACGTTGTTCTGTACACAGTACTTAACAAGTTCACCAATACGTTCAGGGTTGATTATCTCGTCATCGCTGTCGGCCCAAAACCAGAATTTGGTGTCTATAGATTTTAGGTTGAAGTTCCGCGCGGCAGCAAAGTCGTCCTTCCATTTGAAGTAAGTAAGAACAAGTCCGTCAGCATCTGGGTGATTTATATTTTCAAAGTATGTCTTAAGTTTGTTGTATTCTTTCTTATCCTTATCAGCAACAGTGACAAAATATTTGTCAAAATATAATCTGTACTTCTCAATAAACTTAATCGTGGTTTCGGCGTCGTTGGTGATTTGGGACAGGCCGAGGGTCATGATATACCCTTATACATTTCAAACATCTCTAGAAAAATCTTCTTTCCTTGTTTGTCACTCATCTTGCCCCGTTCTATCATATCGTCCAATTCGTGCAGGATATAAGCATCCAAACTCTTATAACTCTCCACCAGTTTCTTGTCCTTGATAAACTTCTCGCCCATTTCATAGACAAACTGTTTTTCCGGAGTATCTAGTTTCATCGTCTGATGGCCTCGTCTAAAGCCCGGAAGCAAGCCCTAGTATTAAAGTAGAACTGTTTGAAGTTAACTTGGGCGACGTTGTCATGGGGGATAGCCAGCCACATGTTCTCAAACTCATCAAACTTGCCGTGGATGTCAGCTTCAACCTGGGCGAGCCTGCTGTCTAATAATGCTTCAGTAGTAGGTGTCAGGCCGAAGTAGAGCTTAGGTTTGCCATTAGGCTGCTTGTCGCCCTCGTCTACCGTGCCGAGCAGTTCGTAGCCCCGTAACATCAAGTAAGCCGCAAAGCTGGCGCTAGTGGTCAGGTAGAGGTCTTTGCGCTTTAGGTGGCCGTCTTGGAGACTCACTTTGGGGCTTATCTTTCTGGCTTATATGGTTGATTAACTGAATCGTACACTCCGCTTATGGATGTGTCAAGTAAGCCTTTCTGGCACGTTGAGCCTTACACCTACAAGCATTACCACAGTATTTCTTACGCTCATACATAATGGATTCCACAGTCTTCCCACAAACTAAACATTTAATCGTCTTTGGCTTACGCCCCTGTATAGGCCAGAATCCTCTTTTGACTTTAGCTCTATATTGATTCTCACTGTTATTCACGGGTTCTAAATGTTTGGGATTAACGCACAGTTTGTTACTACATAAATGGTCAATTTGTAATCCGTCTGGGATTTTACCAACAAAATGTTCATAAGCAAATCGGTGTGCAGATACAATTCCATCGCTAAGTTGGAAGCCGCCGTATCCTTTACCTCGCTGGAAACCAGTCCATAACCAACAGCTATCAGTTTTGTTTACATACTGTAAGAAACGTACCTTATCATCACCGCCTCTCATTTGGAGGGGCTTGTTTAAGTCCATGCCCTTTCGTTTACGAATATAGTGGACATTACATAATCCCTTAGCATAGAGTTTGTTAGAACAGTCAGTAATAGTACACATGATACGATTATACTACACAGTATTATCATGTCAAGACGCGCCCGGTTACCTCATCGTAGCGCTTTTCTCTTTTCGGGGTGAACTTGTGGGGCATCTTCTGGTCCATCTCCCAGCAGCCGTATTCAAAAGCCCTGGCTCCGTGCGAGTATTGGTCGTGCATTGGTATTTCGTTTGATTGGTTGGGGGCGGATTCTTTCTTGGCGTCTGGGTAACGGTAGTTGTTTAGGACGTCTATGAAACGCTCAGTGTTAGGACTGTCCTTTATAAATAGTCTGGGAACGTATTTGTGGGCGGTTCTGACCTGGCTGACGATGTCAGGAATTGAATTGGTGGTCATAAAGACGCCGAGCTTGTCCAGCTCCTCTATGGCGGATGTTCCAGTAGTGAGAGACCTGGCCCGTCCGGCGATGTCGCCGACATGCTTGGTGGGAACGGAGTAAGGCTTGCTGTTTAAGACCTGCACGAAATGGTTGATACTGACATTGGACGCTTCGTAATAATCTATGACCCTTAGTTCGCCCTCCATCGTCTGCACCCATATCATGGCTGTCGGGTCGTTGACGCCAAAATCCCACCACACTTCTAAAGGCAGGTTGCTCTCGTAGTTGATGTCTTTCCTGACCTGGACTTCCTCGTTGAACTCCTTGTATACAACGCCCACAGGCTTGATGTATTCGGCTTTAATTTCCTGCTGGAAGAAATCCTCACCGTAGGCTTTATACTCGCTCTCAAGGTCTCTCAGTTCCTCTCGTGATAAGTCTGGGTTGTCATAGCTGCTGTAGTGGAACTCTTTGAAGATGCCGCTCTTACTAAGCCGCCACATGCCTCGCTTTCCTTTGGGGGTTCCGGCGACAATCGCCCACGCCCTGTGAGTCGCTAAGTTCGGTCTAATAACTAACGGCCAGATGTCTTCCTGCCAGTCATCGTACTCGTCCATGCCGATACCGCCCCAGTTTGATATACCTCGGAGTGCCTCTTTGTTCTCCACACCGTATAGCTGAATCTTACCGCCGTTCGGGAAGGTGACTGATAACTCCTGCTCGTTGGTCTTGTACTCCAGTCCTACAGCCTTGAAATGCTTTAGGAGTCTGATGATGTGGTCGTTCCAAGCGATGTTCTTAGCCTGCAACTTGTTGGGGGCGATGTACGGATAAACCAATCCAGTTTCCAACGCACCCTCTATAAGTCTTGAAATGATGAGGCTAGTCTTGCGCCATTTCCGCCCAGCCCGTAGTAGGACGAAGCGTTGGCCCTCATCAACCGCCTGTAAGACCTCCTGCTGGGCTGCGTGGGGGTGTGATGGAAAGAATGTATTTAAGGTTGGTTTGGGCATTTGGTTTAATTGTACTACGAGTATTTACATCCCTTGCCTAGGCACCTGTCCCTACCCTCTGGTTTAGGATGTCCATTGGGACAGAACCTCATAGCACCAGTAAAGGCTGGGTCATTCTGTACCTTAACAACATTCTTTGCCATTTCAACAGGGTTCTCAGTATAGTTCTTAGCTATCGCCTTATGGGTCTTCTCGTTTGTTTCCAGTGCGACAGCCGACCCAATATGTTCTAACCTAAATATCATACCGCCCCGTTCAATGATTACCGGTTCTTCAGCCAACGCTAAATTGAATGCTTCCTTTAACCTAGCTCTGAATGCAGGGACGTTATAGTTCATGTACATTACTGTACACTTATGTACATACATATACAATACTAAAAAATTAAATCTATATATCTGCATTGTGAAATACGGTTCTCATCTGTACACGAACATATCACTTCGTTCTTTACTCTGATGGAACTGGGACCCCTAAGCAGGTTCTTATCTGTTAGCTTTTGTATGGTAGGACAGTATTTAAGCATTCTTATAATAGTGAGTGTACACGCTACATGTGGTGGTGTAGGTATACTTATATGTATAGTGGTGTGATTAACAGTGGTGGGGTTAGTCGCACAAGATACATTGTGCGACCCACTACTTACTTGTCTTGGTGACCTTAGCCTGTACCTGCTTCCTAACAGGGAGTGGGAGGCCTCTACTGACTGTGAAGGAGTAGTTGTTATCTGTTGTAACCTCTCTCTTATCTTGGTAGCCGTAGTGGTTCTTTAATAGGAAGATTGGGAAGGCTGGGTTGCGTGTCATACCTGCTGTTATCAGATGAGATTCAAGCATTTCCTCTATTTTTTTAAGCCGCTCTTGGATAGATGGTATACCACTATACTTCTCCTGCCATTTATTAAACTGATGTCTACTGTATTGCTTGGTATCAAATAATTGTACCTTGCTTATAATCTGTTGTTGGGCGGCCAGTTGGTCAATCATGGACTGTAATTCTTTATTTACCCATACACTATCCTTTATATATTTATTGGTTTGTTTTGGGCGGTTTTGGGGCGTGGGCTTCGTTAGCTTTTCACTAGGTTTTACTATTGTTTGCATAAATGTATATTATCATGGTTGGTGAGGTTGACGTAATACATTATCTATGCTATACTGTGGTTATGTCAAACAACAAACACACAATCAAAGTCCGGGTTAAGCGAAACAATAAGTTAGTCCTTAGGTATTTAATAGGCAATCTTTTAATGGGTTGGCTTGAGTGGTTGAGTGATTTGCAGGTTAAGTTAGACAAGCCTATCTCTGTTAAACGCTGAGTTATCCACTTTCTTTCCACAGTTTTGTTGGTTGGGTGCAACAATGTGCCTTGACAATGTGCTTAGACTCGCTTATACTGGAGCGTAGCGAAAGTGAATTATCACTCTAGCTCGCACATTAAAGCAAGACAAGGCCAGTCAGTCACCGAAACAGTGGCATGACCAAAACCAGCGGACTGGCCTAACCCTTGCGACAACAAGTCACTGGTGAGCAATCGGAGTGACACAGAACATTAACAATTTAGATTGACTGGTCAACTGGCTGCATAAGTCACGTACAACTAAAAGAGGCCTGTGTGGTGTGTGAAAACTCTCTTACTTATACAGCCGTTTGGCAAGTCAATCACCAGCAGTATGCTAACCACTATACGGGGCAATCCTAGTAAGCACCTTGTCAATCATAATTTTAAGGAGATATCATGAAAGCATTTACAGTTAAGAAAAGTGGGAATGGTTGGGCGGTTTATGGATACTTGGGAACACTTGTAGAAAGCGATTTCCCTAGTAGACAAGCCGCTTGGGATTGGATAAAGATAAATACTTAGAAGCTGGCCAGTCTTTTGATTTAAGACTGGCCTCGTCGGTCGGTCAAAACCTTAGGACTAGCCAGTCGTGGTGATTAACCACATTATAGCATTATGTTCGGCAACGTGCTTATTAGGGAACGGACTTAGTAATGGCTTATCAGCACTTAATTTAAGGAGATAAGACCATGAATGGAATAGTAAACTGTCCTGATTGCCATAAAAATGTTGTGGCCGGACAAATAGACTTGCATAAGAGAGCAGGTGATTGTGGGTGAGTTTATTATCGGCTGGGTATTTGGTTACTGGTTTACTAAAGTAGACTGGTCAAGACTCAAGCCTAGATAACGCCAGTATAAGTGCTGGCAAGCTGTTACCAAGTCCAAATGATGTACCTTAATTAGTGATTAATTAAGGAGGACAATATGAAAATCAATGTAGTTTATAAGCCTACGCCAAAGTTTATCGTCAAGCATGTAACACCGTTTACAGTGGCAGTGGACAAGGCAGCAGCTAATCTATGACAGTGGTTTTAGTACTTACTTGGGGGTTAATCATCTATAGCCTTGTGTTTACCGTAGGTTTTCACATAGCTTGGTTGCTTGACCAGCTCAAGAAGTAAGCCAGTTTAATCACTGGCTAAGGTACATCAATTAGAACCAATGCTATGAGTGTGGCTTAAGAGTGAGAAACGAGGATGATATGACTTTAAAAGAAGCTAACCAAGTAATGATGAGCCGAGGTTGTGAGTATTTTGACCACACCGATAAATCAGTTTCAGAGTGGGGCGAATCCCTTTTGAACAGTGAGGTCAATCAATACACTCAGTTAGGCGATACGACTTTCATAAATGTATTGCCTCACGGCACAACTATAAAGCGATATAACAAGGGAACAGTCCTTAGTTGGTTTGAGCGAAACAATGACTAAGACAATCACCATTAAACTGACGGAAGCACAGGCTTGGACAGTGTGGCGAGCAGTCGGCAATGATATGCAGGACTATTTGGACGACTACGGACAAGCTAATGTAGCTAAAGAAAATAGAGAAGCTAGGAAAGTAAACGCCTTTCTTGAGCGGTTACAGGACAAGATAGCCAAGCAGATATACGCTCAACAAAAGCAGACCAGTTAAATATATAATAACTGTTAATACCACTTATTAGCTGCACTCTTAGGATTGGTTCTATGGTATGGGGTGGCTACGCCACCGAGTTGGTGCGACTCTGTTAAATGGCTTGTGGGAGGCTCTGCAAGCAGCAGCCAACAACTATTAAATTAAAATAAGGAGTGGGTAAAATGGTTAAAGCATGTATAGTTTGGTGGACGCTGGGGCTGTGTAGCGGTATTTTGGTGGGTGATTGGCTCAGACTACGGTTTGGCACTAGAAAAGCCCGTAGAACGGCTCTAAATAGCTCTCAGAGGGTAATGCAACGTGAGAGGAAGCCCCAGCAGGTGGATTACAAGGTCGGTAAGGTTTCTAAAGGCACGACTAAATATAATCGCGTCAAGCAAGCTAATAAGGCGGTAGAGAGCCTTAAGTAAGTTGTTCTAGTAGGCTTTCAGCGCAATCTGTTAGTGAGGGGTTGGTGGTGGCATAGTAACACCGCCCCTCGGTTTCATAACACATGTTCCATTCACCTTTTATATCTCTAGTTATCATTAAGTAAAGACGATTATCTTCGTCATCATCATGAATATAGGCTGGTAGTTTATTGAGTAGTTCTTCTAACATGATATGGACTGGGCCGACCCCCAGTAGTTTTTATTTGGGGCTGTTTTTATTTTAAGAGACTTGCAGCCAATGTTTAAAGTGGTTGGGCGTTTCCTGGATTAAGACGGTTAAGGTGCTTAAAGTCAGTCGGGGCTTTACAAGCAATGTATACTCTAACTGTAATGAAAAAACAACATATAAAAACAGGAATTGAGTTTGCACCTATGCTGGTTAAGGGGGTTGGGGGCGGTGTGTTCAAGCATGTGATACGGCCGGAAATGACGGCTAAGCGTGGCTGGATTGCTGTTGGAATAGTAGTGGGCGCACACGAGCTGTTGTGTGAAGCCGGGGAGACATTAAGCGAGGGCGCGGATAAGGCTTTAGAGAGTCATCCGGTAGCAACCTCTCTGGCTATCGGTTATACGGCGTTACATTTACTCAACAAAATTCCACCTAAGTTAGATGTGTTTAATATGTTGGCGGTGAATTACAAGCCTCCCCATATCGGCTATCTGACTAATGCTGAGATTGACGCTCAGTTATCATAAACCCCAGCTCCATTGATTAGTACCTACCAGATACATCAATGTTTGTGCTGGGGTTGCTGGCGTGTGTATGCCTACTACACTATATCACTACCCATTGCTATAAAAAGTATAGTAATAATGGGGCTGCGCCCCTGCTCCTCCAGCCGTTTCCTAGTATTACCGGGATAAGGGTTCTTGTGGTTGCCTTATCTGTTTATCCCGTATAAAACTGAGGTGTCCGTGTGTTAGTCACAGGGTAGTAATCTTCTGGATTCAGCCGTCCATCTCCCTACTACTGGGCTGCTTCGGCACTATCCTGACGAAT
>Ga0207660_10000251_pt1 | contig 34945 bp, 25 predicted proteins | sample KBSC73BmetaG_FD_184335 | JGI IMG/M metagenome (GOLD analysis project Ga0207660, IMG submission 184335) | Corn rhizosphere microbial communities from Kellogg Biological Station, Michigan, USA - KBS C7-3B metaG (SPAdes) (version 2) | ecosystem: Host-associated > Plants > Roots > Rhizosphere ... | reverse complement strand
GAGCTCGTGCAGTCGCTGCATAACGATGATTTTGACCCCTGTAGCAGGATCGTTGATACGGCTGCGAAAAGTTGAATCAAAACGGAGGTTCACCGCTTCCCTTTCCGCTTCACTCAGGGCCTGTTCGGGGTTCAACGGGTCATCAAAGATGAGCACATCGCCGCCCATGCCGGTGGCAGTGGATTGCATGCCGGTGGAGAACATGGCGCCGCGCGCCGAGTTCTCATAGTGGTGCTTTAGATTCTGGTCTTTGCTGAAGGTGAACATATGACGCCATGCATTTCTATACCAGTCAGATTCCATTACCGCTCGGCGGTAGATGCTATGTTGAGTGCTCAGTTTTTCCGAGTAAGAAACGAACATGAACCGCCGCTCAGGATTCGTCGTCCATACCCATGCAGGAAAGAAGACGGAAATCAATAGGCTCTTCATGGTGCGTGGCGGCACGTTGAAAATGATGCCTTCGGAGCACTCACGAAATTTACTTCTGAATTGCTGATCCTTAATAAGAGTCAGGTACTCGCAGATGACTTCGAGGTGCCAGTTTTCCTGCAGCTTGGTGGCAGGCTCGAGAATTTGCCAGGCGCTGCGGACAAACTCCATCAGTGTCATTTCCACAGCCGGCGCGACTTTGCCGGATGGTTCGGCAGAAGTCGGGTGCGGCTTTGCTGTTTCCGCCATCTGTGATGGTGTTGTGATCATGGCCTTGGATGTGCTCGTATCGGCCACGTCCGTTCCCGCGCCAGACTCGGGCTCTCCACGTTCAGCGGAAGCTTGCGTGATCGCAGTGCAATCTTCATTCTTGCGCCTTCTGCGTGCTCCACTCGAGTTGTCTGATTTTGTCCGTGTCTGCGGCATTTTTCGCTCTCGCGCATGGAAAGTGGATCCGAGAACAGATCACACGAATGGATAGATCGGGACTGGCTCTGAGACTTCAGCGAGTATCGAAGGTGGAGGAGCGCTCCATGCTTCATAGATAGCGGCGCGGGCCCGTGCGGAACCGGCCAGGAAAGCCATGACGAGTTCCTCGTCAGCCTTGGAGCTTTCATCACGAATGTTGGTAACAACCGAAAATGTGAGTTGCACTGCGTAAGCTTCATGAATGAGGCGAGCCAGTCCATTCCTCACCAGCGACAACGCCTTTCTGCGGGTTAACAAGAACGCTGGGGGCGCAGGCACGGCGCGTTCACAAATGTATGTGACTCCACGAAAATAGTAGTCGTTCTGGCGTCCTCCATCAGCTGCGTAACGAACGCATGTGGGACATGGATTACCGAATTGGCATGGCGAGCTGCGGGTAAACTGAAACATCCGATAAACAGGTACGAGCTTTGGACTGCGACCGTGACTCATGTTGATCACCCTGGTGGCAATAGAACGGAACCATTGCCGCTGCTGGAGTTGGTGGCGATGCTCTCTTCTGCAATTGACTGCGAGAGGTGCTGCCGAGCGTGTGTGTGGACCGTCCAGCGCGCCTTCTGAATACGGCCCCGCCGGAAACGGTATTGGTTCTGGATTTACGATCCAGGGCTTCGTACTCCAGGCGAGGTGATGTGCGGACCGCAGGTTTTGCGGGATGCGTGTATCGTCGCCAGATAACGATCGAAGAGTTTCAGTGCGCAGGCTTGCCCGCAAACCGGCTGGTCCGAACTGTGCAAAGGTCGTTTTGGATCATAACGACGGCACGTGAACTCTCCTTCGCTGACCAGCGTGACAAACCAGTGTTGTTCCAGCTTCTCTCGCACGTTGGTGCAAGTGGGTGCTGCGCATCGGATGCTGCTGACACCGTATGCATTGAATTTGGACTTACTCATGGAGTCCTCTTTCAGAACTCGCTCGACCCGGATGAGCAATTCCTGTCTGTGGCTCCTGGGTGGTGAATTGGTGCGGGGGCGCGAAGCGCGAATTCTCAATCGAGATGGAAACGGGGATCCAAGAACCAGCAGTTACGCTGGGCCGTTTGCAGCCGCCGGTTAGAGAAGCTTTTAATTCGCGACCGGAGTGGGAGTCGCGCCAGTGCGGTTCGATTTCGTGATCGCCAAGGCAGGTTGCGCAGAGTGATACGTCGCACTCGGAACATGGGTATATATGGGAGGGGCAGAAGTCGAGGTCACACTCGGGGCACCTGAGGCGTGCGCCTAAGCCACATACAGGACATTTTCTGTTGCTTGTTGGCGACAAACGACCAGAATCAGACGAGGAGAGAGGAATATTCGAACCGGCAACAGGAATGCAGCAAAGAAGGAAATTTCGCCGCGATTCTCTCGGCAGAGGGGCCGCAACCGGGCACTTGGCACTTATAGTCGGACATCCGGACTTCTCCGCTATATCTTGGGCCCGAAGCCGGCCTGGCGAGCCCGGCAGGACTCGAACCTGCGAATCTATCCAACTGAGCTACGGGCTCTATTCCAATTCTACCAAGGCCTGCCGAAGGTCGCTCCACTTCGAAAGAGGAGCCGACGCGTCGCAGATAAACAGCTGATGCGCAGGAATGAGTGCTAATCCCGGCCAGCGCATGTAAGTATCGGCCTGACAAATGTACTCGGTTAATGTACTCGGTTTCAGTTGACAAACGCATTTAGGCGACCATGAGCCCACGCCCATTCCCAACGTCAGACCCGGTTCTCCGATGTTAGCGCAGCTCTCCAATCACCAACGTCAGGCGCGGTTTTTCTAAATTTTCCGATATCAAATCCGGTTCTCCCAGATGTGCCAATATCAGGCCTGATGTCCAAATCCGGGAGACGGTTTCCTGTCCGGAAGTTGCTTCAATCGCATGTTTACGTCGCACCTTTAGAAGGGATGCTTAGAACGCCATGTTTAGAACGCGTGTCCCACAGACCGCCGCTTCTTTCCACAGGCGCTGTGCGTTTTCTTGCCCTTCATACTCGTTTTGTTCTGAGATCCTTGTCCGCGTTCGCGATTGTTCAGCACGCAATATCAGGCCTTATATCCGAATCCGGGAGAGGGTTTCTTGTCCGCCAGTTCCGTCTGCGGCTTCGACACGCTCGTGACTGATGTCAACCAGCCGGACTATGCCGATATCCACCACCGCGGTGGTTGAAAACCACCAAGCAACAGAATGGCTGGGTTGTGTAAAGAACCGTAAATGCAATATGGTCAAGAGCTTGCAGGCAAGAAGTGTAGGCCGTTGGTGAACGCAGAAAATGGCACGTCGCTTGCATTTAATTATCACGCAATCTCTCAAGCAACCTGGCAAGGGAGGGTCGGTATGTCCGGTATTTGTCTGACAGACTTAACGCGACTACCGACAGAGATTTGCGCCGGCGTTGCCGCGGTCGCGATCTGGCGAGGAGATTCACTGCTTTGGGATTGATGCACAGGTCTTCGCGCGAGTAGTGCGCAAAAGTTCTCGAGTACTTCAACGATGGAGTGGTCGAATGAGTCAATCAAGTAACCGGGTTAGCCATGGAGCCGATTGCCTGCTGAAGGGCAAATTTGCCGATCGCAGGTCGGGACTTTCTTTAGCGGCGGTATTGGGAAAAGTGGTGTTACTCGCGCTAGTAGTGGCGGGGCTATCCGGTCTTGCTGCAGCAGATGATGATGGCCCAAGCAGCGGACCGCAGCCGGACGTGGCCAGAATTAGCCTGATCCACGGTGATGTTTCCATGCAGCGCGGCGATTCCGGCGATTGGGCTACTGCGACATTGAATACACCACTTGTGCGCGGGGACCAGGTAGCCACAGGTGATAAATCGCGCGCGGAAATTCAGTTGAATTTTGCCAACATTCTGCGACTCTCGTCGCAAAGCCAGGCCAAAATTGCAGACCTGACTCGCACGCATATTCAGATCCAGCTCTCGCAAGGGTATGCCTATTACTCCACGTTCAAGGGCAGCGAGGCCGACGTCGAGATCGACACCCCGAATGTCGCAGTGAGGCCGCTGAAGCGCGGACGCTATCGCGTTCAGGTGAACTCTGATGAGGAAACAGAAGTGGTGGTGCGCGACGGTGAAGCGGAAATCGATACGCCGCAGGGCAGTACTACAGTCAAGGACGGCCACAGCATCATCATTCGCGGCACCACTCAGAACGCTGAGTACAAAGTTGAAGACGCGCCCAGCAAAGATGACTGGGACAACTGGAACAAGGACCGCGATCACGTCATTCAGGACGCACAGGCGTGGCATCGCACGGGACCGTACTATACCGGCGCGGGCGATCTTGATGCATACGGCCGCTGGGTTTTCATTCCCGGCTACGGCTGGGTCTGGCAACCCTATCAGGATGCGGCCTGGGCGCCGTATCACGATGGACGTTGGGTGTGGGAACCGTACTGGGGCTGGACCTGGGTTTCATATGAGCCTTGGGGCTGGGCGCCCTATCACTATGGCCGCTGGTTTTTCTGGGGCGGATCGTGGGTGTGGTGGCCGGGGCCGGCATTCGTGCGCCCAGTATGGGGGCCGGCATTCGTTACCTTCATTGGATTTGGTCATCACACGGGATTTGCATTTGGCTTTGGAAGTATCGGCTGGATCCCAGTTGGTCCATTTGATCCCTGCTATCGCTGGTGGGGGAGGGGCTTCAACCGGGTGAACGTAGTGAACATCACCAATATCAATGTGGTGAATGTCCGCAGCGTGAACGTCATCCGGCCGCTTGGTGTTCGTGGACGGCAGCCGTTCATCTCCAATGTGAATATGGCGCTGAGGAACCCGCGGGTGCGCGCGGGAATCTCGGGTGTCGACGTTGATCATTTTGGCCGCGGCGACGTACGCGTACGGCGGCTGGATGTTAGAGACGATGACCTGCGTGGCGGACGGGTGATGACCGGCAATCTGCCGGTGGTACCCACGCGCGACAGCCTGCACACCGGCGCTGTAACGCGCCCGGCAATTGTCCCGCGCAGCAACCAGCGGTTCTTTACACACCGCCAACCTCCAGCGGCACTGCCAACATTTCATGACCAACGTGAGCGGGTGCAGCACGTGGTACAGGAGCATGCGCCTAACGCGCAGATTCCTGGAGCGGGTAACGATAGATTCAGTGAACGCGCAGCTCAGGACCGGGGAACTGACAATCGCGGCGCAGTCCACACGCAACCAGGAGTCGCGAACAGATCAGCCGCTGGTAACAGCGGCGGTCCGGCCTCAAGTGGAAGAGATGACAACAATGGTCGGCTGGGAGAGCGCGGCGGCTGGCAGAGTTTCGGAAATCGCACCGGGGCAAGTGATCGCAATGGTTCAGCGCGGCGCGGCGCTGGCAACGGAGAAGGCGCCACTACACGGCCAGGAACCGAGTCTCGTGGCGGAAGCCCAGGGGCAAGCGACAGAAATGCTCAAGGGAGCACGGATCGTTCTGCCGGCCGAGGGCCGCACAGTTCAAGCGGCGCACAATCAAACGAGCGAGGAAATCGCGGAGAGTGGAGCAAATTTGGTCCGCCTTCCGGTGGACGGTCGAACGTCGATACGGAAGACAAAGGTGGCCGCCCAGACCAGCATCCCGAGTCGCCACGTGATAACAATCCAGCTTCGCGGGACCGCTACAATCCCGGGCAAAGCGGCGGAGATCGTGGCGGATTCAGTAGATTCCCGAGCAGCGGTGATCGTCCAGCAGCGCAGCCTGACCGAGGCAATTCCGGCTCGCAGCCGAGCGGCGATCGTGGAGGCTGGCAGCGCTTCCCTTCCAGTGGACGACAGGATGACAGCCCTGCGGCACGCGGAAGCGACAATGGCAGCCGGCCTCCGCTGGAGTTGAACAAACCCATCGTGACTCCGCGCGAGCCCGAGACGCGCAGACCTCCCGAGTCGCGCAGTGGCGGCTATGATCGCGGCATGGGCTCACGGCCATCGGGCGGGGGCTACGACCGGGGGTCGGCGGGTAGACCAAGCGGCGGAGGTTCTGATCGCGGTAGCCGCGGCGGGAACAGCGGCGGCGGAAATCGCGGTGGTGGCGGTGGCGGGAATCACAGCGGTGGCGGCGAGAGAGGCGGCGGCAGATCGGGAAATCCCAGATCCAGATAGGGGTGCAAGCAAGTGCTGATTCAGAGTGTCAGCAAACCGGGCGATGGATTATCCATCGCCCGAATTTTTTTTAACCACAAAGGACGTGAAGGTAGTGGCTAAAAATCAAACCAGGTCCTTCGTGTCCTTTGTGGTTAGATTTTTCTGCTCGCTACCATACGCCTTTGTCACTGCCGGTAATTCTGAAAGCAACAGCCGCAGCCGACGCCAACGGAGGAAGCAGGCTCAGGCGAAGGGTGGCCGGCACGTCACCGCGAAAAGCGGTTTCCGTGAGCTGCCGCGTGTAAAGGCGAGCTCCGTACGGCATGAGAGGAACGCGGAGGAAGCGTGCGCGGGTGTAGATCTTGTCGCCGCCGACCGTCGCGTCAGAAATAACGGAGCCCGGCAGGTCGAGCGGTGTACCGCGATATTGCGCCACATAATCAGAGACTATTTTCAGGAAGCTTGCTACTCCAGGCCAGATTCCCGCCAGTCGCGCTCCGGCACGCAAATCGTGGTAGTTGAGTTTTCCTGATTCCACAATCGCGGCGGCATTCAGAATGTCACAAACCCGGAAATAGAAATGGCGATACATGCGTTGCAGCGTGGCAGCATAGATCCGCTCTTCCGGAGCAGGGACAAAGAATTGACAACCATTCACAGCAATACTCACGCGGCGGTCAATAAATCGTTGCGCCAGAGCAATGTGCTCTCCCGTCTGGCCCAGCCGTCCGATATGAGCTTCAATCGCCTCACGCAACCCAGGCAAAGCAAAGTTCCACTTATTGGCCAAGCGGTCGCCCCAGCTTCGCGCTTCCACATGTGCGCCAAATCGCCCTTGAAGAACGTGGACGACTTTTTGCGTATCGCCCAGAACCACCAGGTCCAGGTCATTCCCCAAGTCAGGCCAGTGGTCTAATGATTTCATGACCACATTTGGGCAATCTTCCTCTTCCAGCGCCTTGCAGACCTGCTCGAGTTCCTTGAGCGCGTTGTGGATGCGATGCCGCTCTGCCGAAAGGACGGAGACGGCCCACGCCTGCAACTCCGCGTGCCCCAGATGGCCGGCAACACGGTTGATTACTTCAAACGCGCGGACCACCACGTGATTTGAATCTGCCAGGTCGACGAAATCCTTGCGCTGTTCCGGCGTGAGCGAAAGCAGCATGAGCATAACGTCTGCCGCGCCGCTCGGCTTCAGCGTTAGACGGAAGAATGCATCAATGTATTCTTTTTCTGCTTGAATAATGTTGGCCATGAGGGGACAGTACTCCAGAGTCTTTACTCAGCCGTTATGATGTGAGCTCCACCGAGCAGGTTGTAAATAGCAGTCAGCACTCAGCAATCAGCACTCAGTCCCTAAAGATTTCTCACGACGGAAGATTGGCCTGCTTTAGTCCAAAATGGTCGGGGACGGAATGCTGATTGCTGATTGCTGGCCGCTGACTGCTGTTTATAATCACCCAGTTCACTTATTCTCCCAGGAGACTCCCTTGGTCTTTGACGACTTGAGACAATGGATCGCGGCCCTGGATCGCGCCGGCGAGCTAAATCGCATTCGCGCCGAGGTCGATCCCGTGCTGGAAATCGCGGAGATTACGGATCGTGTCTCCAAGGGAGCAGCCAAGAAATATGGGCATCCGGGCGGCCCTGCGCTGCTGTTCGAAAACGTCAAAGGCGCAAATGGCATTCCTCTCCTGATTAACCAATTTGGCTCGGAGCGCCGTATGCAAATGGCGCTTGGCGTGAAGCATCTGGACGAGATCGCCGAGCGTATCCGGCAACTGCTGAACATGAAATCGCCGGAAGGCTTTCTGGAAAAGCTGAAGATGCTTCCCATGCTGGCCGACATGGGCAAATTCTTTCCCAGGGTTGTGCAGACCGGGCCGTGCAAAGAGGTCGTCCGCAAGGAAGGTTTCTCGCTGCTCGACTTTCCTATCCTGCAGTGCTGGCCTAAAGACGCCGGGCGCTTTATCACCTTACCGTGTGTGATCACCCGCGATCCAAAAACGGGCAAACGTAACGTGGGGATGTATCGCATTCAGGTTTATGACGCGACCACCGCAGGCATGCATTGGCAGCGCCAGAAAGTAGCTGCCGAACATTATCGTGACATGCTGCGCATGAGCAACCGGACTGAAACCAGTGGAGCGGAGGCGCCCTCGCCTGCGAATCAGCGTCACGCAGTGGATATTATGGCCCGTTCAGGTGGCGGCTCAATGCTCGCGGCCGGTGATCGTCCTGCGGGCAAAATGGAAGTCGCAGTCGCGATCGGCACGGATCCCGCAACCACGTTTTCCGCCATCGTTCCTGCCCCGCCAGAAGTTGAGGAATTCATCATTGCCGGCTTTCTCCGCCAAAAACCGGTTGAGCTGGTCAGGTGTGAAACCGTTGATCTTGAAGTGCCTGCATCAGCCGAAATCGTGCTCGAAGGCTATGTAAAACTGGAAGAGCTGCGTACGGAAGGCCCTTTCGGCGATCATACCGGCTTCTACTCACTGGAAGATGAGTACCCGGTCTTCCATGTCACTTGCATCACGCATCGCAAAAACCCGATTTATGCCACAACCATTGTCGGCAAACCGCCCATGGAAGACGCCTGGATGGGAAAGGCCGTGGAACGCATCTTTCTCCCACTGATGAAGCTGACAGTGCCTGAAATCGTGGACGTGAACCTTCCTGTGGAAGGGCAATTCCATAACCTTATGATCGTTTCCATTCGCAAGTCATATCCCGGACATGCGCGGAAGGTGATGAACGGCATCTGGGCGCTCGGCCAGGCCATGTTCACCAAGTGCATCATCGTAGTGGATGAGGACGTGAACGTGCAGAATATTCCCGAAGTAGTGCTGAAGGTGACCAATAACATTGATCCGGAGCGGGACATTCAATTTACGCTCGGGCCTGTGGATTCTCTCGATCACTCCTCGCGCCTGCCGAACTTCGGCTCGAAGATGGGCATTGATGCCACCCGCAAATGGCCGACGGAAGGCTTCACCCGCCCCTGGCCGGATGAGATCCTTATGGATGAAGAGACCAAAGCTCTTGTTGACCGGAAGTGGAAGGAATTGAAGATTGAGTAAGCCTCATCAGAGCATTTTGGATCAGGCACAAATGCAGAAAAACCCCTTGCCGAAGCAAGGGGTAATTTCTAAATTCTCTGTCCTTCTTAGTTTGCTGCGCCGCGCATGACGTTGGCTGCCAAATATCCTTTGGGCCCTTTGAGGAGTTCAAACTCCACGGTTTCCCCTTCATTCAGGGTCCTATAACCATTTTCCTGGATTGCTGAAAAATGGACGAAAACGTCCTCTCCGGTCGAACGTTGGATAAATCCATATCCTTTGGCGCCATTAAACCACTTAACTGTACCCTTCTCTCTCACAAACTAACTCCTTTCGCCTCAATGAGTGAAATTCTCCCCTGCCGGAAGTCAGGAAGAGAGAAGAGGTTGCTGCTTTGCCGCGAGTTGGCCCAACAAAAGAAGGTGCATGGGCGCGCTATTTTGCCGCCGCGCCTGCCGCGCCAGTTGTTTCGTAAAGCTCCGCGCAGTAACCAAAACATCAACCCAAACACCCACCCGGACATGCACTTTTGGGCGGGCTAGGAATGATATTCAGGAACTCGGGATCTTGTAAAGTGTTTTTATTGGGAGGTTCATATCCCGCATTTGCGGTTGTCTTAAACGAGGGCGGATTTCCCAAAGCTGGTTTGCTTAAGTCACTTTCATTTGCCTAGGCAGGTTTTTCTCGGCGTTCAGAAAGAGTAGTGACTCTGATACGATTTGGACCATTTTCATGTCATCAAACTCGGTTTCGCCCGCTCTGAACCCGGAACCCTTGGCGCAATCTCCCGCCGAAGCATTGCTTCAAGGATGGGTAGAAATGTTGCGGACGCGTGGCTTGCATACGCTGCGTTATCTTACCAAGACGGAAGCGCACACCTTTGCTTTTTCCGTGGCAGCCAATGCGATTCTTTCGTTTTTTCCTTTCATGGTCCTGCTGATCTGGCTGATTCGAAACGTCTTTCACTCGCAAATGATGTTTGACGTAGTGGCGCAATTTCTACAGAGCCATCTGCCGACCAATCAGGAATTCGTAATTCGGAATCTTGACGCCCTGGTTTCGACCCGACGCCGGGTCAAAATGGCCTCCGTAGTGATCCTGCTGATCACGTCGACGGGAGTGTTTTTGCCGCTGGAAGTGGCCTTCAATCAGATCTGGGGATTTGCTAAAAACCGGTCTTATCTGGGCAATCAGATCGTTTCTCTTTTATTGGCGTTAGCTTGCGGCATTCTCACTTTGGTATCAGTTGTACTGGCTGCGGGAAACCAGTGGGCCCTGCAATTTGTGATGCTGGGACACAGGAACATCATTTTTACAGTGATCACAGCGATCACCTTGAAGATTCTGGCCACAGCCTCGAGTATCGGCACTTTTTTTCTGCTTTACTGGATTTTGCCCCACGGAAAGGTAAGTCCGCGCCTGGTTTTGCCTTCGGCAATCGCCATGGGAATTCTCTGGGAGTTGGGCCGATACCTTTATGTCAGCGCACTTCCGCGACTCAATTTTCCTGAGGTTTATGGACCTTTTTCCATTTCCGTGACTCTAATGTTCTGGGCTTTCATCTCCGGGCTCATGATTCTGGCGGGCGCGCAACTTGCTTCCGACTTCGTTCCAGGGCAGCCCGTGCCAACTGAAGATGAGGAAGAATTCATCGAAGTAAGCTGAGCAGCAGTTGGGATTTCCGGATTTTGTAAGCGGCCACAAACTCCTCCCCTTATATGTGTTTACAATTCTGGATGTAATGCTGAAGGTTAGGAGCGCCTCTCCCCTTTGCCTAGCCCATTTGTAATGAACAGTCGGAGAGACTGTGCTTTTCAAAAATCGCACAATGATGCGACCCTCTGGAGGAAACGATGAAGAAGAAAGCAATGACCATGGTGCTTTTCGCGCTGTTCGTGTTTGGCGCGAGCTCGGCTCAACCGCATACTGATGGTCCTTTACCAGTACCGATTCCACACGTCCGATAAGACGGACGGAACTTTGCGAGGAACGAGTGGCTGGTATAAGCTGGCCACTCGCTTCCCATGCAAACAGCCGAACTGGCACTGGCGTTTGGAGCCACCTTACTGCAGGTCGGTCTCTTGTTCCTGATGGTGATGCGGCGTTTCCACAGGGAATTCCCCGCATTTCTCCTGTATATAGCCTTTTCCATCACCAGCACTTTCGCCGGGCTTGCGACAAGGAATAACTTCTATGTCTATCTGCGAGTCTACTGGGTTTCAGAGGCCCTGTATGTGGTGCTGGCCTTCTGGGCGCTGCTGGAGGTATTTAAGTCCGTTTTCCGGAACTTTTACCGGATGCGGTGGTTCAGGATGCTTTTTCCCGCCATAGGCGTGCTGATGCTCTGCACGGCCGTAATTCGCTCCCTCGCCAGCCCACCAGCCCAGGTCAACCGCGCCTTTGCTGTCATTATCTTTTCAGAATTAGCTGTACGGTTCCTACAGATAGGCTTGCTTTTCCTATTCTTCGCCCTTATTCGCTTTTTTCACATGGTTTGGCGGCAACAGGCCCTGGGAATCGCCCTGGGATTTGGCATCTCAGCAGCCGGCTCCCTGGTCGTTTTTCTCTTACGTTCTGAATTCGGAACGAAATTGGACCATGTTGTTCGAATTGCCCCTCCCATCGCTTACACTCTTGCCGTACTGGTCTGGCTGCTGACTTTTCTCAGCCCGCAGCCAGGTCGTGCACTACACAGCGTGGCTTCCGGATTAACGCCGGAACAGATGCTGGCAGAAGTCAGGCAGTACCGCAGTGCAGTAAGAAAAATCCTGAACCGATGATTTTCGATCTCATCACGATTGTTGTGGTTGCCGCGATGCTGCTGTTCGCTGGCTTTACTGTGTTGCAGTTCCTGGGAAGATTTCCACGCCGAACCAGTGATGACGTAACCCCGTACCTCCGTCCGGCGGAGTTCGAAGAACTGGAAGCGCTGCTGGACCCTGGCCAGGAAGTAAGTTTCCGGCTGCGTCTCTCTCCGCGCGAGTTTCGTTCCTGGCAGCGCAAAAGAATCCATCTGATGCGTGAATATCTGCTGCGCATGTCCCACAATTCCCTCGTGCTGATCGAGTGGGGCAACATGGAACTAATTGCACAGGAGAACTCCGTATCCCCTTCCCAAGAGGTTCGGGATCTTGCGCAGGAACTGGTTCAGGCAGGCACCGAGTTCAGGTTGTACTCATTTTTAGCGCTGGCCAAGCTCAAACTCTGGATTTTGTTCCGCCTGGATCTTTCAGCCAGCCTTCCCACGCTTCGCAAGCTGTTTGGCATCGATTCACTCGACTCATATCGTCGCTTGAAGTCGGCTGCCGGCGCACTGGGAATGTCTCATGGGCATGACTACAATCAGGTGCTGCTGAGCCGGCTTTAAGCGCATTTCTTCTTCCCGCCCACTTTCCGGGTGTGGGAGTCCCTTCCGGCTATAATCACAAATATTGGTCATGTGGACGAATATCGTGCGCAGACTCGCGTCCTGGGGCATGGTGCCGCGCACGCGCCTTGCGCGTTTTACGCTGTACCTGGCTGGAATTGACGCGCTGCTGCTGCTTGCGGAATGGATCCTTCGGATTGTCAAGCTGCCCGATGCAGCATCTCCTCTGGGCGGGTGGACAGGATTTATCGGCTTTGTCCTGGCCGTCCTCTTCGCGTTCCTCGCCATTCGGTGGTTCCGGCGGCACCTGATGTGGAGCGTGCGCAATCGGCTGATTGTTACCTACCTTTTCATCGGAGGCGTACCGGTCACCCTGGCCATGGCACTGGCAATCGGTGGTGGCTATCTGATGTTGGAACAGCTCGCCACCTTCTTCACCGTCTCTGAAATCGGTCGCTTTGAGGAGCGACTCCAGGCCGCAAATGCCGCCGCGTCAGAGCAGATCACAAGACGTGGGAGCACGCCTGAGAAAATCATGGCCGCTGACACCGTTTTTGCCGGACGAACTGTTAGCGTTGTTCCAGCACGCTTTGCTCCAGCCTGGCTTAAGCAAACCTTCAGCGGAATAACGTACGATCAGGGGCGGCTCACTCTACGTGCAGCTACAAAGGTTGAATCGGCTGACGGGCCGGCATTCGTGATCTCCGCGTTGCCCGTGGATCAGAAGTTTCTGGCGCAGGTGGCCTCACGGTTAGGATCCCTGACCCTGCTTGAGCCCAATGTCCAAATCGAGTACGACGGAAAAAATATAACCATTCGGAATAAGGCGATGTCCAACTCCGGGCCGGCCTTCAGCGGACTAAGCGCAGGAAGTGTTCCGCCTGCGCAAGGCGCATGGGACAAGGCGCTCACGTTTGCCGGCCTCATCCAGACAACCGAGTGGGTGAGTGGATCAGCCTTGGGAGCGCGTCTGGGCGGCACCACGCGTCTGTCCACAATCTATTCCTACTTCACGAGGTCGATGGAATTGTGGACCGGCCTGATCGGGACCGCCCTTGTGGTGATTGCTGCCGCATTTGCGGTCGTGATTCTCATAGCGCTGGTGATCGGAATTCGATTGACGCGGACCGTCACCTACTCTGTGGCAAACCTGTACCGGGCAACGCAGCATGTTAATCGCGGCGATTTCGAATATCAAATCGAAGTCAGGGAACGAGACCAGCTTGCCGCGCTGCAAACGGCGTTCAATTCCATGACCAAGTCTTTAAAGCGACTAATCGCCGAGCAGAAGGAAAAAGAGCGGCTGCAAAGTGAACTGGAAATCGCGCATGAGGTGCAGGAGCAGCTTTTCCCTTCCAACGTCAGCGGCACCCGAACGCTGGAGGTGTACGGAATTTGCCAGCCGGCCCGGACCGTCAGCGGGGACTACTACGATTTTCTCTGCTACGGTCCTGATCAAATGGGCATCGCTGTGGGAGATATTAGCGGAAAAGGAATCTCCGCGGCGCTGCTGATGGCGACAATTCACTCCGCAGTCCGGGCCTATGAGCAAGAGCAGACAGTCACCATGGAAGCTGCTTCCGCCTATTCTTCAGGCAGGACTGCCGCGCTCAGCGCCCGGCCGGATCCTCCATCTCCGGCGCAAATGCTGCGCCTGCTGAACCGGCATCTGTTCCGCAGCACGCAGCCGGAAAAATACGCCACTCTGTTTCTTGGATTCTATGATGGCGAAAATCGGCGGTTCACATATTCCAACGGCGGTCATTTGGCGCCTATCATTCTGGGCCAGGACGGATCAGTTCGCCGGCTTGAAGCAGGCGGAATGGTTGTAGGTCTTTTCGACAATATGGAGTACGAGGAGGAAACAGTGGAAGTCCGCCCCGGTGACATTTTCATCGCCTTCAGCGATGGCATGACAGAACCGGAAAATGACTTTGGCGAGTTTGGTGAGGAACGTCTGCTGCAAACGATCCTGGCAAACCGCCACCTGCCGCTGGAAAGAATCGCGTCTCAATCGATTGCCGCTGTGAAAGACTGGATTGGTGCTGTGGAGCAGCCCGACGACATTACTCTTGTGCTCGCTCGACGGATTGACTGATCAATGCTGGGAACCGCTGCAGTATTGTCTTTCAAGGTAACAGCGAAATTTCACCCTTACATTTCCGCTCGGAAACCTCTATCTTCGTTGTGACTTGCCGTAGCTTTTCCTCACAAAATGAAGACGAGACATGCGGTGAAAACCCAAATCCCTATTCCTGTGTGGCAGCAGGCAGGAAAAGCAGAATCCATATTGAACCAGGTGAGGAAACTCACCCGCGAACTGCACGTAATACAGAACGAACTCTATCGCGAACTCTCGGAAGAGGATGGAACGCGGCGTCAGAGTTCAGCCCTCAGGCAACCTCCGGCATGCGATGACCTGAAGAATCTGCAGACTGCAGCGGACCAGCTCAGGCGTGTTCTCTGGTTCTACCTCGATCTTGAATCGCAAGACCGGGCCCAGGACACAGCTCCAAAAGACTTTGCAACGGCTGAGGAATGGCTGCCTCAGGAAACGCGCGACGAAGAGGCCCTCTCTGAGCAAAGGCCGCAGGACGCGGGCTCATTTTTTGAACGTTTAAACCTCGTGATTGACAACTACATGCCGGACCGAGGTCTCTCCCGGAACGAAAAAAGCCACAAGTCCTAATCCTTCGCCAGCCGGTGGTCAAGGTTGGCGATTCTCCAGCCCGTTTCAAAAACCAGTTTGGTGATCTCCGTCATTTTGTGGAAATCAATTTTGTCAATCGTATCTGTCGGGCGGTGGTAATCCGCATGAGTGCCACTGAAATAGAAAATGATGGGAATGCCATGCTTGGCATAGTTCCAGTGATCAGAGCGGTAGTAAATCCGCTCCGGATTTGAAGGATCGTTGTAGTAGTAGTCCAGCTTGAGCTTCTGGAATTGTTTGTCCGTCTCAGAGCTGATTTTGTCCAACTCGGCGCTGATCCGGTTCGATCCCACCACGTACACTGTGTTCGAATCCGTAAGATGATCGTCCGCCGGGTTTGTATCGCCGGGTGCTTTAGAGCGCCCGATCATATCAATGTTCAAATCCACCACCATCTTGTCCAGGGGGACCACCGGAGCGTAATCCGCGTTGTATTCTGAGCCCAGGAGGCCCAGTTCTTCGCCGGCATGAAAGATCACCAGCACGGAACGCTTTGGACGGTCCAGTGACATGGCTTTGGCGATGGCCAGCACGGCAGACGTTCCTGATCCGTCATCGTCGGCGCCGTGATAGATTTCACCGTTCGGGCCGGTCTTTAGATGATCGTAGTGGGCGCTGAAGGTGACGTACTCATTTCTCAGCTCGGGATCAGAGCCTTCCAGGATTCCTGCGACATTCTGGGTTGTTGTTCGCGTCTGTTGCAAGCTCACGTTGAGCTTGGCAGAACACCGTGAGCACTCCCCTGCTCGCGTCGCTGGCGAACTCGCAGCTTCATGCTCTCCGCTTGCATTGACGCCGAAGGCAGCCAACACCTTCTGAGCGAGTCCCGGACCGAGCGTAAGAGCGGGTATCTTGGCATCTGATTCGCGCGCAAGGCGGACGGTTTCACGGCCCGCGAACCTTTGCAGCCTCGTCTTGTCCTTCATCAAATTGAGCAGGCGTTGCGATGGGATAACTAAAATGCCCGCCGCGCCGTGTGCTTCCGCTGCCCCAATTCCGTGCTGGTTGTCGTCCAATTTTGATAAATCGATGCCCTGCGCGGCATTTCCCGCTACCACCACGATCTTTCCTTTTACGTCCTTGCCGGCATAATCATCGCGATGATCTTTAGGATCTGAAATGCCGCCTCCCACAAAAACCAGCGCACCCTGGACTTCGCCATTACTGGAATCTGCTCCGGTGAAGAAGTCCTGGCCGAAGACGGCATCCTCCTTCGGCCCATTAAGCGTCAATTGAAGCGCCATTTTCGGCTGATCCGCTTTGGTGGAAAGGACCTCAAAGGTTTGCAGAAAACTGCCGTTCGGCCCTGCTCCATGAAAGCCATATGCCTCGAGCTCAGATGCCAGATAGCGGGCTACAATGGGAAAATTCGGGGAAAGCGTATACCTGCCGCCGAGTTCACTCGATGATAGAAAGTCGAGATGCCCGCGAAGCTCAGTGGGCGTGATGGTGTCTACCGTACTTGGCACTGCGGGCAGGGCCGTCGGCGGGTTCGCAGCTATCGATTGCGCGCCTAGCACCAGCACAAACGCAAGCAACGCTCTGGCAAAGAAAATCCTGGATGAGATCACCTGCTTATCGTAGCAGCGTAGATGCAGGCTGGACAAATATGGGACTGCCTGTCGAGCGCCGAAAGCACGGTTGTGGTGGCCAACTTCTGCTGAAAAGCTGCCTCTAAACCCTTGTAGCTGAAGATGGCCACCTATTTTTCCTTTGAGAGGCCGCCCACAGAGCCCTCTCCAACATTGCTTGATCGCGCGCGCAGGCTCCTGCCCGGAATTATCTCCGGAGCAGCCGACCTTGATCCCGCGGCCGTCCTCACGGCCACCGTCGCGGGAGCCAGCTTTGGATACAGCCTCGGGTGGGTTGTGCTGCTCTGTATTCCGGTGCTGCACACGGTCTTTTCCGTGGCCTCACGCATTGGGCAGGAAACCGGCAAAGGGCTGATTGATCTGGTCCGGGAACATTATGGACGACGCAAAGCGGTGGGCATGGCTTCCTTGATTCTGGTGGTGAACCTGGCCATGATCATCGGCGATATCGTCGCTGTGGCAGATAGCTGCTCGCTCATTACATCGCAACCAAGGATATACTTCCTGGCCGCCATAGCCTTTGTGGTCTGGTATCTGCTGATCGTGGGGAATTATCAGAAGACCACCAAGGCGCTCGGACTGGTCTCGTTGATTCTGGTCGCCTACGTGGTGGCCGCGTATTACGTGAGCAGTTCAGTGGTTTCCGTCGTAAAGGGAGTGCTCATCCCGAGCATCGATATGACCCACGCATACACCATGGGCGTGGTGGCGGTTTTCGGTTCTTTGCTTACGCCGGACGTCATTGTGTGGCAGACGAGTTCGCGGCGCGGCCTCCCGGAAGGCATTGCCCAGGCACATGTGAGCGAATCCCACGCCGGGACTGTTGTTGCCTGCCTCATTTCCATTTCCGCCATGGTGGCTGCATCGCACCTGCACGTTGCCGATCCTACGAGCATGACGACCCGGGCGGCGGCGGAAGCTCTGGCGCCCTTCGGACAGCTCGGGCCCATTCTTTTCTCCCTGGGAATTATCGGTTCAGGAATGATTGCCCTGCCTATCCTTGTGGCATCACTCTGCTTCGCTGCCTCAGAGGCTTTTGGATGGGAATCCGGCCTTTCCATGCCGCCGTGGCGCGCCCGGTTTTTCTTTATCATGATCTCTGTCACGGTCTTTGTATCCGTGACAGTGGACTTTTTCAGCGTGAACACCATCAAGGTGCTCTATTGGTCACAGGTGATGGCCGGAATGGTGCTGGTGCCGATTTTTCTTTTCATACTGTTGATCTCCAACAACGTCCGCCTCATGCGAACGACCAACACCTACCTCCAGAACTTCTGGCTTGGCTGCGCCGCCGGCGGAATGTTCATGTCCAACCTGCTCTTTTTCTGGAATGCCCTTTTCGGCTGACCCTTTAGATACTTGCCCTGAGACAAATCCATTGGGATAATGTTTTTTCACGGCGATGGAGTTCGCCTTAACCGCCCGAACGGCTGATGACTCCTACCAATTATTATCTGGAGCCATTTTGATGCGAACTCTGATCGAGTGGAGATCCTATGCGTGGATCTCCGTTGGTGCGATTGTCGGCGCAAACCTGCGGTACTTCCTCAGCAAACTCATCACACAAGTCACGGATGCCTCTTTTCCCGTCGGGACCTTGGTTATCAACATTACAGGAAGCCTGATCCTAGGCTTCTTTCTGGTTTGGACTACCGAACGCGTCCTGGCGGACCCGCTCTGGCGCTGGTTGGTCGCAATCGGCTTCTGCGGTTCGTACACCACATTTTCAAGCTATGCATTTGAGACAATGGCTTACTTTGAGCAGGGTAACTGGGGGCTATTTGCTGCGAATATGATTGCCAATAATCTGCTTTGCCTGGGCGCGGTGCTGGCCGGAATGGCGCTGGCTCGTACCATTTAAAGCTGCTCGGCGAGCGTGTAAAATCGCTCAGCGGATAAGGAATCGTCTTCCAGTGAGTGATGCTGCCAGCGCGGTGCAAGTGACGATCTACCTCAATGAGGCGGACCAGTGGAACCACCGGCCGCTGCACCTGGAGCTCCTCAAGTATCTGCGCGAATCTGAAATTGCAGGCGCCACCGTGCTGCATGCGGTGGCAGGATTCACCGGCCACAGCCGCGTCAAGACCTCCACGCTCGTCGATGCGGGAGGAAAGCTTCCGCTCGTGCTCACGTTTATTGACAAAGAAGAACACGTGGACCGAGTGCTGCCTCAGATCAAGCAAATGGCAGGTCATCGGCTGATTGTCAGAGAAAAAGTGACGATTGAAGGAGAAGCGGATTGAGTACACCCGCCCTGGATGTGCTCGCTCTGGCTGCCCACCGGGATGATGTGGAGCAAACCTGTGGCGGCACGCTCCTGAAAATGGCGCAGCGTGGCTATCGCACCGGGATTCTCGATCTGACGCAGGGGGAAATGGGGACGCGCGGCACAGCGGAAGACCGCGCACACGAAGCCCAGGAAGCCGCTCGCCTTCTGAAGGCCAGCTTTCGCCAGGCGTTGCATATTCCTGATGGCAGAGTGGAAAACACCTGGGAAAACCGCGTAGCGATTGCGCGGGTCATCCGGGAGCAGCGCCCGCGCGTGTTAATTCTTCCCTATTGGCAGGGCCGGCACCCTGATCACTACACGGCTTCTGTGCTCGGCTACGAGGCGGCATTTCTTGCCGGATTAAGGAAGCTGGGCAATACGCCCGGCTCACATGGCGCAAAGGCGATTGCTGAACTCGCTCCTCATCGTCCCTTCAAAATTATCTATGCCAGCCTCTATCATGATGTGCGGCCCAGTTTCGTGGTGGACATTACCAACCAGTTTGAAACCCGCGTGCAGGCGCTGTTGGCCTATAAATCACAGTACGCAGACCAGACCAGCGGAGCTCAGATATTTCCGGCGGAAAACGAGATCCGCAGCCGCTTGGAAGCGATGGCAAGTTTCTACGGACTGCTCGCCGGAGTGAAATATGCCGAACCATTTGTGCAGAAGGAAGTCGGGCTGGTGGAAGATGTGACCGCAATACCGGTGCAGTCGGTGTAATGGCAGTCAGCAATCAGCCCACTGCAGTAGTCCTTATCGCCGAACCGGAACAACCAGACCTGTGTGGCACAGCCGCCCTCGGCTGTGTGAAATCCAGCTCTTTTTGTATTCTGAGGAACTCCGTGCGACGGTACCAAACATCTCCGCCAGCGGCATTTCGGCTGCGTATATTAGTGGCAGTGCTGATCCTTCGCTTCGCCAAAATCGGCTGATAGCATACCGCGCAAAGACCAGGGCCTTCGGCTCAGGATGGTGATCGCTGGTGGGCGAGACGCCGCCGTGCTGAGCTGAGGGCTAGGGGAATTTTCAGCCTTCTTTTGCGCACAGCCGGGGCGGCTGTGCCACACGTTCCCTTAAGGACTAAAGCATCTTGGTTCCCCGCCAAGCGTGCCGGTACAAATCTTACTGTTTCGAGAGATGAATTTTTTGCAGATCCTTGAAACGCTTTGCCCCTCCGCCGCACTTATTACCAACGGAGAACCATGCGGAAGTATGCAGAAGCTCCAACCTGGCTCCTTCTGCTTCTGCATCTTCTGTTTTCTTTACCTTGGTGGATAGTCTTCGCGGCACAGCATTTGCCGCGAAGACTTTTTTGTTTAATGGCGAGCCTCTATAAATGCCTCTGTGGCCGAATCCAGGATGGGAGAGAGGTTCAGCGTCGGCCCCAATGTCCCAAACGTGTGGCCGTGATCTCCCATCAGGCGGGAGGCGATGAATGCGTCCGCCACGGGCGGCCGACCATGGCGAACCATGAGCAGCGCCTGAAGAGCCAGGGCAAGCCGCTCCGCCAGCCTGCGCGCCTGAATCTGAGCTTCACTTCCCCCATTATTGAGGCCGCTCTTCAAGCAGGCGGTCAGATCGGTCTCTGTCTGCGCAAGCCAGCCATTAAGACGGGGATCGCTTCCCTCCGCTGCGTGCAGTTCCTGCAAGACCGCATCAACCGTGTCAGGCTCCTTGGCCAGTGCGCGAAGGATATCGAGACAGATCACATTGCCAGATCCTTCCCAGATGCCGTACAGAGGCGCCTCGCGATAGAGGCGTGGCATGCCGGACTCCTCCACGTAGCCGTTGCCGCCCAGGCACTCGAGCGCCTCGCCCACGTGCACAGGGCTTCGCTTGCAAAGCCAGTACTTGGAAACGGCGGTAGCAATACGGGAAAATGCTCGTTCATGCTCATCTGACTCACGCGCGTCGAAAGAAGCAGCCAAGCGGATGGCGAGCAGCGTGGCAGCTTCCGATTCGAGGACAAGGTCAGCCAGAACATTCCTCATCAGCGGCTGGTCAATCAACAGTTTGCCGAACGCCTTGCGGTGCAAACAGTGATGCAGGGCTTGTACCAGCGCCTGCCGCATCAACCCCGCCGAGGCAACCGCGCAGTCCAGGCGAGTGTAATTGACCATTTCAATGATCGTGCTGATGCCCCGTCCTTCTTCGCCGACGAGATGTGCCCAAGCCGAATCAAATTCAACCTCGCTGGAGGCATTGGAGCGATTGCCCATCTTGTCCTTCAAGCGCTGGATAAAGAACTTGTTCTTCTCGCCGGAAGGCGTCCATCGGGGAAGGAAAAAGCAGGAGAGCCCCTTGTCCGTCTGCGCCAAAATCAGAAAGGCATCGCACATGGGAGCGGAGCAGAACCATTTGTGGCCGGTGATGAAATATTCGCGCGAATTGCCGATGCGCACAGCCCGTGTGGTATTGGCGCGAACGTCAGATCCCCCCTGCTTCTCTGTCATGCCCATGCCCAGCAATACGCCCCGCTTCTCAGGCGCGGGCATGAATCGCGGATCGTAAGCGGCAGAAAGGATGCGCGGCTCCCATTCGCGCGCCAGCTCGGGCTCAGAACGCAGGGGCGCCAGACCGGAAAATGTCATGGAGACCGGACACGTATGCCCGGCCTCATTCTGCACGGTCATCATCATCAGAGCTGCGCGCGCGACGTGCGCGCCCTTTTTGTGCTCCAGCCACGGCAAGCTGTGCAGCCGGTGGCCGATTGACGTCTTCATGAGCCGGTGCCACGACGGATGGAACAACACCTCGTCGAGTCGATTGCCGTTGCGGTCATGAGTGTGCAGGACCGGTGGATTTTCATTGGCCTCAGCGCCCCAGTTCTGCGCCTCAGCCGCTCCTAAAATTTTTCCGAGCTCACTGATCTCATCGCGTGCCCAGGAAGCGCCTCCCCGCTCGACAGCTTCCGCCAGGGTGCGGTCTGTAAGAAAAAGGTTGTAACCGGTCAACGGCGAAACCTGGTTGGAGGTGTCACTCGCAGGGCGGACGATTTGCGGTGACGATGTCATGGGCCAATTATCTGCCTACCGGCTGAGGCAAACAACAGCGTCCGTCGCACAAGCGCGTCATTCACTCCGCGCGCAGGGCGATCATGGGATCTATCCTGGTCGCCCGCCGGGCAGGAATGTAGGCTGCCAGTAAAGCCACAAGCAACAGAAGCCCTGCCACAGCGCTATACGTGAGTGGATCACTCGTGCTTACGCCGAAGACCATGGATTGCATGAACCGGGTGAGCGCATAAGCCGCCACTCCTCCGGCGATTACGCCCACCGCGGCCGTAATCACCGCCTGACGCAATACCAATCCAAGAACATTGGAGGAATTGGCCCCTAGCGCGATGCGAACACCCAGTTCCCGCGTGCGCCGGGCCACCGAATAAGCCAGCACTCCGTAAATACCGGCAATGGCCAGCAGAAGCGCCGTGCCGGCAAACACCCCGACCAGCAACAGGTTGAAGCGACGCGTGGCCAATGAGGCAGAAAAGACACGGGTAAAGGTATTGGTTGTAACCGGGACAGATGGATCGAGCTCCCGGATTGCGCGACGCGCCGTTGTCAAAGTCGAGTTCGGGTCTCCCGCCGTGCGAATTACCAGGCTGAGCTCGCCTGTCTTCTGCGGACGCTGCAGGCAGTTCACGTAAATGATTGGCGTGGGCGGCTGTTCAAGGCTGGTGCCTCGAACGTCCCCGACAACTCCGACCACAGTAAGGAGACGCAGGTCGCCATCCATATTCCCATATTCAACGGTCTGGCCCAGAGGGTCGCGGTCAGGCCAGGTCTGGCGCGCCAGAGCCTCGCTGACCACGGCTACGGGAGTCGCATCCGCTGTATCGGTCTCGGTAAAGAAGCGTCCGCGTTTCAGCGGTATATCGAGCGCGCGGAAATAACCGGGACTGGCCACGACATAATTTGCCTGGCCGCTGTGAGCTTTATCGGCGAACAGCGGAGTGAAGAAGTCATCCAGAGCTTTGTAATCGTCTTTTGAGAGCTCACGGTTAGGATCGCCGGGCCCGCGGTCGATCAACCGGAGCATCTGCGGTGAAAGCTGCCGCGGGTTGACCAATGCAAACGTACCATCCGAATAGCCTCCGGTCCCCAGCGGCAGATCGCTGGTGGCTCCGGCCTCTACAACGCCGGGGATGGCGTGCAGCCGATCCAGAATTTGCCGGATGAGCGCTACTCGAGCGCCATTTGCATTGTCATCGGAGAAGGCGAGATCCAAGGTGACAACTTGTTCGGTCCGGAACCCTGGATCGACCGAAAGAACGCGCAAGAAGCTGCGGCCCAATAAACCCGCGCCAACCAGCAGAACCAGTGTTACGGCAACTTGCGCGGCCATAATGGCTTGTCCGGTACGCCGGTTCTTGTGGGCGCCGCTCAGCCGAGTGCTACCCTGTGTGATCGTCGCCTGAACATCACCAGAGCCGGCCCGAAGAGCTGTGAAGATGCCGAGAGCAGCCGCGAGGGCCAGTGACACGACGAATGCAAAGAGCAACACGGGGAGGTTCACGCCAACATCTTCAAGCCGGGGAAGATTCTGCGGCGCCAGTGACAAAAGCAAATGGACACCTGCATAGGCGATCGCAATGCCCGCCAGCCCTCCAGCCAGGCACAGGATTAGAGATTCAGCGAGAAATTGGCGAACCAGACGGCCGTGAGAAGCGCCGAGCGCAGAACGCACGGCGAGTTCGCTTTCGCGGGCAGTCGCCTGCGCGAGCAGCAGGTTCATCACGTTGGCGCAGGCCACCAGCAGAAGAAGGCCGGAGATCTCAAGCAGGATCAAAAGCGCCGGTCTGGCCTTGTCCGTGAGGGCTTCGCGCAACGGCATAGCTACGGCATTCGCCATGTAGTTGTCCTCCGGGAATTGGCGGTGAATTCTCTGTGCCACTCCGCTCAATTCGGCGGACGCTTGTTGCAGAGTAAGACCGTCGCGAATGCGCCCCACCACCCGCCACCCACCCGCAGTCCGGCTGGTGGGCTTGGTGGATGTCTCGCTGGACAGCCAAAGCTGCGTGTCCTGGGGGAAATGAAATCCAGTCGGCAATACACCAATTACCGTTACCGCCTGTTTGGCTACCAACAACTTCAGCGATGAGAGTTCATTGCTGCCGCCGAGGTAATCCTGCCAGAAGGAATAGCTCACAAGTGCGGCTGGAGGTCCATTGGGTGTCTCTTCGTCGTTCGAGAAAACCCGCCCTATGATTGGGTGCACCGCAAAGACCTTGAAATAGTCGCGCGACACATAAGCCACGGATACTCTCTTGGCCTCCGCTCCCCCGGAGACCGGCTCCACGCCGTAGCGATATTCCGCCATTGCCTGAAACGAGCGGTTCTGCGCGCGAACATCAGCAAAGTTTGCGTCGGAGAACGAAAACTGGTTGCCCTTGGCATCCATCTCCCGCAGGCTCACGATCTGCTCCGGCTTGTCATAGGGCAGAGGCCGCAGCAATACGCCGTAAACCACACTGAAGATGGCCGTAGTAGCGCCGATTCCCAGCGCAAGAGTGAGAACGGCAACAAAGGCAAAGACCGGATTGCGGCGAAGCACGCGCGCGCCGTAACGTACATCGCGAATGAACCGATATAGACCGGCCAAGCCCCACGTTTCACGCGTGACTTCTGCCACCAGGCCGGCATTGCCAAGCTCGCGCCTTGCGTTGGCTTCTGCGTCGGCAGGAGTCTCGCCGCGATCCATGCGGTCGCGCGCCGCCATGCGGATGTGGCCTTCAAGTTCTTCTTTAAGTTCCTGGTCCCGCTTGTTGCGGCTCATGCTTCGTTCTCCTTTGCCCCGGGTTCCAGGATTCCTGCCATGGCCTGCAGCAGCCGGTCCCAGCGTGAGCGCTCAGAAGCAAGCTGCTTACGGCCTCTGGCGGTGAGCCGGTAGGTTTTGACCCGCTGATTGTTCTCTGAGATCTTCCACACAGAGGAAATCCATCGCTGTTTTTCAAGGCGATGCAGCGCGGGATAGAGCGATCCGGTTTCCACATCCAGAACATCGCCGGAATTAATCCGAATGGCCTGCGTAATTCCATAGCCATGCTGGGGCCCCCAGCGCAATGTCTCGAGAATCAGCAAGTCGAGAGTGCCCTGCAGAATTTCAATACGGTTGCGGTAACGGTCCTGTTTGGCCATGTAGATATCCTACATCTCTTGATGTAGATTATCTACGCCTTCATCGCGCGATTAGTTCCCCGAAATTTGGCCGCAGTGGCAGGCGCAAGGTAAACTGATTCGCCATGAAAATGACTCTTGCTCTTGCCGCAGTACTGTTCCTCGGCCTGCTCCCGGCTTCCGCTCAGGACTGGGCCAGGCAAAAACTGGAAAAATCGTCCCGGCACCAGGAGTGGGTGCAGGTCAAACACGACAATCGCAATGTCCACACCTTCGTGGTTTATCCCGAGGTGAAGCACAAAGCGCCGGTGGTTCTTGTGATCCACGAAATCTTCGGCATGACGGACTGGGTCCGCAGCGTTGCTGACCAGCTTGCCGCGAATGGTTACATCGCGGTTGCGCCTGACCTGCTTTCCGGCATGGGTTCTAAGGGCGGCGGCAGTGACGAATTTCCTGACACGCAGGCAGCTATGAAAGCCGTTTCTTCGCTTGATCCTGACCAGATCACCGCGGACCTGGATGCCGTGGCAGACTACGCGAAGAAGCTGCCGGCGAGCAATGGCAAGCTGGCGGTTGTGGGTTTCTGCTGGGGCGGAGGACAGTCGTTCCGCTTTGCCACGAACCGCAAAGATCTCTCTGCGGCGTTCGTATTCTATGGCCCGCCGCCGAAGGATCTCTCGTCCATCACCGCTCCGGTTTACGGATTTTATGCCGGGAATGACTCCCGCATTAGTTCCACAGTTCCCGATACGAAAGAAGACATGAAGAAGGCCGGAAAGAAGTATGAGGCAGTGATTTATGACGGGGCGGGTCACGGCTTTATGCGCGCCGGCGAGGACCCAAAGAACACCAATCCCGCCAACAAGACGGCCCATGATCAAGCCTGGCAGAGGTGGCTAAAGCTATTGAAATCGATTTAATGCATGCCTTTTCTAGCGGAAAGGCCGGCGGACGACGCCGGCCTTTGTTCGTTCTGACAAGCAGTTTCCGGTGACGTTTCCGCCCGCCCGTCGTCTATTGAACCGTGCTCTGCCCTTTTACGTATCTCTTTCCATTACAAGACATCAGGAGGGTAGTTATGGCCCATCCACAACGTTTCCGATTGCCGGCTCTGATGCTTGGCCTGGCAATGATGTTCAGTTTTGCTTTTGCGCAGAACGCAAGGGCACAGGAGCAGCAGTCTGAACACTTCCAAAAGACATTTACAGTTTCTCCCGGCACATCTCTGAACGTGGAGAACTACAAAGGAGCAATTCACGTGGCCGCCGCAGACGTCAATCAGGTGACTGTGGACGTCCAGAAGCGATTTGAAGGCAGCAGCGATTCCGATCGCAAGTGGTGGATGGAAAACGTCAAGGTGGATTTCCAGAACGACCCCACACACGTGAAAGTTAAAGTCGAATATCCCAACCAGAACTGCACGTTTTGCTTCGACTACCACGATTACACTGCTGCCGTAGAGCTGGAAATACGTGTTCCCCGGCAGATCAACGTCGCTCTGGACGGGTACAAGCCGGACGTGCGGATCTCCGGAGTGGAAGGCAACATCGCAATCAAGAGTTACAAATCGCCGATGTTGATTGAGGCGACTACGGGCGGCATACACATTGATACCTATAAGGACACGATTCGCCTGCAGAACGTGAGAATTCGCGGTGCCCTCGAAGTGAAATCCTACAAGGCTGATACCGAAGTGAGCGCGCGCGATCTCGGCCAATCGGCTGATCTCGAAACAGAAAAAGGCGACATTACAGTGCGCGTTCCTGCAAACGCCGGTTTGGATGTGGACTACTCCGGTGGACGCCGGGCCACGTTCCACAGCGACTTCCAATTAGCGGTGGCGAGCGGTTCTGGCGAAGATGTCCGCGGAACGGTGAACGGCGGCGGAACAAAACTCCGGCTGCGCACCGTCAAGGGTTCAGTCACACTTCAACGGATTTCTGGAGAACTATAGAACGCGCCGTGGCGCAGGGCGGCCAACATGCCTGTTGCAGCGGCGTGATAGAGTCACCGAGTAGAATCGAACAGCCCGCAAGAATCTGCTCACTGCTCAAAGGAGAATACTGCTTGCGTCTACGCACACTTCTGATTGCCCTCCTCTTTTCCTCGCTCCCGCTTCTGGCTCAAACCACGGCGGCGCTACACGGAATCCAAGTTGGAGATCTGGACCGCAAAGCCGATCCCTGCACGGACTTCCCCCAGTTCGCCAATGGAACCTGGCACGCACAAAACCCAATCCCCTCCTACATGGACCGCTGGAGCAGGCGCTGGCAGGCAGGCGAACAAGCCAAGGATCAGCTCAAAGACATACTGGAAGATGTCTCGAAGAAGACCGACTGGCCCAAGGGCAGCGTCGAACAACTGATCGGGGATTTCTACGGGTCCTGCATGGACCAGGCACGCATCAACAAGCTGGGTCTGGCGCCGGCCGAGCCGATGCTGAAACAGATTGATGCCATGAAGACACAGGCTGATTTGCAGCGGATGATCCGCCAGCTTCATGAACTGGGCGCCTTCGTTCCCTTTGGCGTGATAGCACAGCCGGACAATCATGAGCCTTCGCAAACGATCGCCTACATCTTTGCATCCGGGCTGGGGCTTCCCGACCGCGATTACTACCTGAAGCCCGAGCAGCGATTCCAGGATGCCCGCGCGAAGTACCTGGTCCATGTAGCCAACATGTTCAAACTGGCAGGATACGATCAAACCAAAGCCAAAGCCGCGGCCGACACAGTGTTTGCCTTGGAGAAAAGGCTGGCGGAAAACTCGCTCGATAACGTGGCGTTGCGCGATCCAAAAAATACCGACCACAAGACGAGTTTCGCCGATCTCAAGAAGCTTGCGCCCGTCATCGATTGGGACAACTACTTCGAAACGGAGAAGATTTCCCCCGCTGACCTGAACGTAGCAGAGCCGAAGTTCATGCAGGAGGTTGGCCGCGAGCTCCAGCAGACCTCCATGGCCGACTGGAAGACCTACTTGAAATGGCACCTGCTGCACAACTCGGCCAGCATGCTCTCCGATCCATTTGTGAATGAGAACTTTGCGTTTTACGGAAAATATCTGGCGGGAGCTACAGAGATAAAACCGCGGGCGAAGCGCTGTGCGGAATCAACGGATCAACTGTTGGGAGAGGCGTCAGGAAAGAAGTACGTGGAAAAGTATTTCCCGCCTGCGGCCAAGGCGCGCGCCCAGGACATGGTGAAAAACATTCTGGCAGCAATGCATGACACCATCGAAGGCCTGGAATGGATGAGCCCTGAGACAAAGAAAAAAGCGCTGGAGAAGCTGGCCACTTTTAACCCGAAAATCGGCTATCCCGATAAGTGGAAGGACTACAGCAGCATCAACATCACTCGCGATTCCTATTGGAACAACGTGGAAAACGCGAGCCGCTGGAATGTGATTGACGACAACTGGGCGCTGATCGGCAAGCCGACGGATCGCGGGCGCTGGGGCATGACGCCGCCCACGTCCGACGCATATTACAATCCGCTGCTGAACGAGATTGTCTTTCCAGCCGGCATTCTACAACCGCCCGCATTCGACATGAACGCAGTGGATGCCGTGAACTACGGCTCCATCGGCGTGGTGATCGGCCATGAGATCAGTCACGGCTTTGACGATCAGGGCGCGCAGTTCGACGCACAAGGCCGGCTTGACAATTGGTGGACGGCGGATGACCTGAAGCGCTTCCATGAGCGCACGGCATGCGTGGTCCGGCAGTTCGATGGCTACTACATTGAGCCGAACATCCATCACAACGGTAAGCTGGTGCTGGGCGAAAGCATCGGCGATCTTGCCGGAGCGAGAATCTCGTATCTCGCGTTCAAAAAAGCGCAGCAACAGCACCCGTCCCCTACGCTCGACGGCTTTACTCCGGACCAGCAGTTCTTTATTGCCTGGGGCCAGTTCCGCGCGGATGAGATTCGTCCGGAAACTCAGCGCATGATGGTACAGGGCGACCCGCACCCGATTGCCAAGTATCGTGTGATCGGACCGCTTTCCAACATGCCTGAATTTGCCGCGGCGTTTTCCTGCAAGCAGGGCTCGCCGATGGTTAGGCCGGCAGCGGATCGCTGCGAAGTCTGGTGATCTGAATCAGGACAGGACCGGTGTGCCCGCAGGCAAAGCATTCTTCTTGGGCCGCCGGTTCGCCTGAAGAATCTTCTTGCGCAGCCGCAGATTGTGCGGCGTGACTTCTACCATTTCGTCGTCAGCTACAAACTCGATCGCCTGCTCCAGCGTCAGCGCCTTGAACGGCACCAGGCGAATCGCTTCATCGGCGGTGGAGGCGCGCATGTTGGTCAGCTTTTTTTCCCGAACGGCGTTCACATCCAGATCAACTTCGCGCGCGTTCTCGCCGATGATCATGCCTTCATAAAGCTCCACGCCGGGACCGAGGAAGAGGACACCTCTCTCTTGCAGGCTGAACAAAGCATACGCGGTGGAAGTCCCCGGACGATCCGCGACCAGGGCTCCGGTCATCCGGTGCGGAATTTCGCCGAGCCATTCCGTGTAGCCGTCAAACAATGAATTCATGATGACGGTGCCGCGCGTTTCCGTAAGCAGCTCAGAGCGGAGGCCAATCATTCCTCTGCTGGGGATGGTGAACTCCATGCGCACGCGGCCGGAACCGTGATTGTGCATTTTGATCATCTGCCCTTTTCTTGTGCCGAGTTCCTCAATCACCACGCCCACGAATGTTTCCGGAACATCAATCATGACCTTTTCTTTAGGTTCCATGAGTTTTCCATCGAGCGTTTTTGTCACGATCTCAGGCTTGCCGACCATCAGTTCGTAGCCTTCGCGCCGCATGGTTTCGATGAGAATGGAGAGTTGCAGTTCGCCGCGCCCCAGTACTTTGAACGAATCCGTCGTACCGCTATCCTCCACACGCAAAGAGACGTTGGTAAGCAGTTCTTTCTGAAGCCGCTCGCGCAGATTGCGCGAAGTGACGTAGCTTCCTTCGCGCCCCGCAAAAGGCGATGTATTGACAGAAAACTGCATGGCGATGGTTGGCTCGTCAATCACAATGTGCGGGAGCGGCGCCGGATTTTCGACGCTGGTAATGGTCTCGCCGATGTTGATGCCTTCGACGCCGGCAATGGCGACAATATCCCCGGTTTCCGTCTGCTCAATGTCCACCCGCTTGAGACCGCTGAAGGAGAACAGCTTTGTGATCTTCACCTTTTGCAGTGATCCATCGAGCTTGGCAATACCAACTTCATCTCCCGTGCGCAACGCGCCATTGAAGACGCGCGCAATCGCCAGCCGGCCAAGATAGTCGCTGTAATCGAGATTGGCCACGAGAATCTGAAGCGCGTCGGCAGCGCTGCCCGCTGGCGGAGGGATCGTCTTGAGAATGGCGTCAAAGAGAGGGCGCAGGTCTTCGCCAGGGCGGTCTAGATTTGCCGTGGCTGTGCCCGCCTTGGCATTTGCATAAAGCACAGGAAAATCGAGCTGGTCTTCCCTCGCATCCAGATCAATAAAGAGATCGTAGAGTTCGTTGAGAACTTCCTGAGGGCGGGCGTCGCTGCGATCAATCTTGTTGATCACCACAACCGGCGGAAGTCCCGCTTCAAGGGCCTTGCTGAGAACGTAGCGCGTCTGCGGCAGAGGACCTTCGCTGGCGTCGACCAGCAACATTACGCCGTCCACCATCTTGAGCGCGCGCTCCACCTCGCCCCCGAAGTCACTGTGACCCGGCGTGTCCACAATGTTGATTTTCACGTCGTGGTACCAGATGGCAGTATTCTTCGCCAGGATGGTGATGCCGCGCTCGCGCTCGAGTTCATTCGAGTCCATGACGCGCTCCACCACGGCCTCGTTGGCGCGGAAAGCGCCGCTTTGGCGAAGCATGGCATCCACGAGCGTGGTTTTGCCGTGGTCGACGTGAGCAATAATGGCAATGTTGCGGATTGAGGAATTCAAACTGGACGTTTCCCTGGTTTCAAGAATGGCCGAAGCGCTATGTCTATTCTAACCGCTCAGCAAAGAAACAAAGCGGGCGTCCACAGAAAAGACGCCCGCCTAGCTCACCCCGTCGTTTAAAACTGTGCGGCCTTTCGACTACCGCGTCAGTTCGCGATCAATCTTGACATGATCATCCATTCCTACGATCGCACTCTCATGCACCGGCTTGTAGCCGTCCTTCTGTAATGTAATGTCGTAACTGCCCGCATCCACCTGGATCTCCACCGGCGTGGCTTTCTGCAGAGGAGTGCCGTTCACAATGACCTGCGCGCCCTTGGGCTCGCTCTTGATCTCGATTCGCGCCATGCCGTTCGCCGAACCGCCGCCACCGAACATTCTGCCCATGCCGCCGACAATGCGTATGTTGTCCGTTCGGCCTGCAACCATTAAGCGGGGGGAATAGGTACTTCCCTGTCCCGCAGCCAGCTTCAGATCCGTGCTCGAATCGAGATAGCCAGCTTTCCTCACCGTAATGCTGTGCGCACCAGGATCCAGCATCAGATCGGCAGGTGTGACTTTGCCGGTATCTTTGCCGTCGAGGAAGACGCTCGCGCCGGCAGGTGATCCTGTCACCTTGACAAACCCTTTGTTCGCTGCAAGGCTCACGTTGACCGTAGCGCGTCCTCCGGACGCGACCTGGATACTGCGCATCTGCGATGCATATCCCGGACTGCTGACCGTGACCTTGTACGTTCCGGCCGGAATGGGCCCAATGAGCTGCGGCGACTTCCACTGCCCCTGTAAACCTTCAATCTGTATCACAGCGCCCAGAGGAAAAGCTGAGACCTCGAGTTGTCCCTGGGCCGGAGCGGCAGGCGCAGGCTGCACGTAATTTCGCGCGCTCCTGGATCTTTTGCTTGTGCGCGACCAGAAGTGCGACGCGGTCGCGGAAGGTTCTTCCGCGGCAGGCGCGGCCGTTGCCGTCACCGATGCATCAGCGGGCGCCGCGGCCGGCGTGCTAAACGGCGCCGGGGCCGACGCGCTTGCGGACGCACTCGGCGCCGCGCTTTGTGATGTCTCACTGTCTGAGGTAAGGTCTGCCGGTTTTCTCTGCAGCAGCATGGCGAATGCGGCCAGAATCACCAAGACCGCTACAACGCCGGCTACCATAATCCACTTGTTTGAGGAGCCCACCGACTTCCGGCTCGTCGCTCTGGTTGGAGGATTCGGTACTCTCGCCTTCGTCGTCGGCGAAGCAGGAGGCGTACTGCTACGCGCTGCCGCATTAAAGGCATCGCGGCTAAATGAGCCGGTGGCATTGGCGTTGAACGATCCGGTTGCATTCGGGTTAAACGATCCAGTGGCGTTCGGGTTAAATGAACCCGTAGCATCCCGCCGGAAAGAGCCGGTTGCATTCGGATTCAACGCCCCAGTCGTGCTTGCTCTGAACGAGCCGGTCGAGTCCCCGACGGAAAACTTGCCTGTCGCGGGCTTGCCCGCTGATGCGATCCGTGGTTCGCGCATGGCTGATTCCAGAGCCGTCATGAGCTGCGCGCCACTCTGGTATCTCTCCGCTGGATTTTTTGCCATGGCTTTGAGCACCACGCGCGAAATTGCTTCCGGCACTCGACCATTGGCCACGTTCAGCGGATGCGGCGTGGCATCACTGATCGCACGATCCACTTCGCCCAGATGCTTGCCTGCGAACGGGCTGCGCGTGGTATAAAGCTCGTAAAGGATCACGCCGAGGTTGAACATGTTCGCAGCGCGATCAGCAATCTTGTTCTTCACCTGCTCCGGCGAGAGATAAGGCGCATCCTCCAGCTTCTTGGCCGGAGTCGGGCTCATCAGGTTCTTGTCACGCAGAAGCCCGAAATCCAGCATCTTCAAACTGCCGTCGCTCGTAACCTTGATGTTGTACGGATTCAGAAAATGGTGATAGACGCCTTTGTCGTTCGCATAGTCGATCGCCGCACAAAGTTGTTTGGCCCACACCAGAATTTCATTCAGGTCGGGCGTGCGCACCGCCATAATTTCCTTGAGCGTGCGGCCGTCAACAAACTCAGCCGTCATGAACACGCTGAACTCTTTGTAACCGCAGGTATAGAGGCGAGCGATATTCGGATGATCCAGCGCGCTGGCCGCGCGAGCTTCAGCAAGAATCCTTTGCAGCAACTCGTTGACGTCGTCCAGCCATTCCGGCACTTGAAACTGCCGCAATGCCGTCGAGCGTTCCGCTTGCGGATTGCGTGCTTTGTGGACGGTTCCAATGCTTCCGCGGCTGAGTTCTTTCACCAGTTCCAGGCGGTCAGTCCGGGGAGCTGCAGACGTGCTTTCGGTCGTTGTCGTGTTCTCTTGCATAGGGTTTAACCACGCAAGTCCGGGGGAGGAGGCGTCGAGGTGCATCATACCTAAGGTCGGCCCCGATGATGTACTAAAGAACACTGCCCCATGATTACCGTGGTAATTTCCCTCGGATTGCGATCCTCCCTGTTTTCAACCACTTGGCCCAAAGTGGCTCCTATATCAGTCATGATTTGCCGCTCCTCCCAGCTTGCGATGGAAGAAACCCGCTCCCGCCTTGTATCCCTGAACCCATGACCGCCACAGCAGGAAATCATGAATTTCGTCAGGGAAAATCAGCTCTTCAAACGGCACATTCTGTTGACGAAGCCGCTGCACCAGGTCGGTATCCTGCTGGAAGGGCACATTGCGGTCATCATCGCCATGGATCAGCAGCACCGGCGACTTCCACTTCGCAATCGCAGCCACCGGCGACGAATCAAAGGCCAGCTTGAATGCCTGCTGATAGTCAGGGGCTTCGCGCGCGCCTTCTTCCCACTCCGGCAGAAACATTGACCAGTCATGCACGCCATGAAAATCCACCCCGGCCGCGAAAGTATCAGAGTTGCGTGACAGTGCCAGCGCGGTCAACAGCCCGCCATAAGATCCGCCCCAAATCCCGATGCGCTTGCGGTCAACGTACGAGAGCCCTTGCAGATATCGCGCGCCAGCCAGCACATCCTTATATTCTGACGATCCCCGCCATGCAGCGTTCGCTGGTTCCCTGAACGAGCGCCCGTACATGATCCCGAGCCGGTAATTTACGGAAAGCACCACATATCCCAGGCTGGCCAGATACTCATTTTCCGCATAGGCGTTGTGGTAGTAGTACATGTAATGGAAGCCCAGCAGCATCTGCCGCTCCGGACCGCCATGCACAAAGATGAGCGCCGGACCGGCAGCCGCGCTGCGATTCTTCGGGACAAATAACTGGCCATGGATTTCCAGTCCATCTTCACTGCGGAACATCACCGCCTTCGGCTCAACCAACTGCGCAAAAGGAAAATCAACCGGAATCTGGTTTTGCGCGATCATCTGCCGGCCCTTGTCCGTGAGCAGGTAAGGCATGGCGGGCGAAGTCGCGCTCGATCCCAGGCAGACAATGGTCTTTCCATCTGCGAGCATCACCGGATGCCACTCGATCGTGGCGCCTTGCGTAATTGCAGATGATGCGCCGCCGGAAACGCCGACTCTCCAGATGTGTCGTCTATCGACATCGGTCTGGTTGGACGTAAACAGGATCTCGCTCTTGTCCGGCGATAGTGCTACATCTTCCACATCGAAGTCGCCGCGCGTGAGCAATACCGGCGTTCCGCCTGCAGTCGCGATGCTGTAAAGATGATTTCTTCCGTCCTGTTCGGAACAAAACACAATCTTTCCATCGGCCGCAAACTTCAGTGACTCGGCCGCAAACGGCGGCAGCGAATCGTTCATGGCTTTCCCGCTGTGCCACAGCTCGTGGGCTTGATCGGTTGCCGTATCCGCGAGCCAGATGGACCACGGCTCCGGACGCACGGGAATCAGCGGCAGATGGTTCTCATGTCCCGCCCTCTTCAAATAGACAATCTGCTTGCCATCCGGCGACCACTGCGGAGCGAAGTCGC
>Ga0207660_10000245_pt1 | contig 35340 bp, 33 predicted proteins | sample KBSC73BmetaG_FD_184335 | JGI IMG/M metagenome (GOLD analysis project Ga0207660, IMG submission 184335) | Corn rhizosphere microbial communities from Kellogg Biological Station, Michigan, USA - KBS C7-3B metaG (SPAdes) (version 2) | ecosystem: Host-associated > Plants > Roots > Rhizosphere ... | reverse complement strand
GTCGCGGTGGGGACGGTCCGACCCGACGGTGCGGTCGAGGTGCTCGCCGAGCGCACCGAGGTGGCGGTCAACCGTCACGGTGAGCTGGTCGCGCCGATGGTCGCCGAGGTGCTCGCCGCGGCAGGCGCCGCCCGACGGGATCTCGGTGCCGTTGCGGCCGGTGCCGGGCCGGGGCCGTTCACCGGCCTGCGGGTCGGGCTGGTGACGGTGGCGTCGCTGGCGGACGCCCTCGATGTCCCGGCCTACGCCGCCTGCTCGCTCGACGCGATCGCGGCCCAACACTCCGGCGCGCTCGTCGTGGCCACCGATGCGCGCCGCCGCGAGGTCTACTGGTCCCGCTACGACGCCCGGGGTGACCGCATCGAGGGGCCGCAGGTGCAGCGTCCGGCCGACCTCGCGGCGACGCTGCCGGCCGGCTCGGTCATCGCAGGGGCGGGCGGGCTCCTCTACCGCGACGTCTTCGCCGATCTCGCCGTCGAGGAAGGCGCGCCCTACCCGGCCGCCGCCGCCCTGCTGCGGCTCGTCGCGCCGCGCGCCGCAGCGGGTGCGCCGGCCGACCCGCTGACGCCGCTCTACCTGCGGCGTCCCGACGCGGTGCCACCCGGCCCCCCCAAGGCGGTGACGCCCGCGTGAGCCCCGAGGTGACGATCGACCCGATGCAGCTCGCCGACGTCGAGCGGGTGCTGCCGCTGGAGCGGCGGCTGTTCGGCGTGGAGGCCTGGACGACCGGCATGTTTCGCTCCGAGATCACCCAGCGCGCGACCCGCTGGTACGTCCTCGCCACCAGCGGCGACGAGGTCGTCGGCTACGCGGGCCTGTGCGCCTACGACCACGAGGCCTTCGTCCAGACGATCGCCGTCGATCCCGGCCGCTGGGGCCAGGGCGTCGGCACCCGGCTGCTGACCGAGCTGCTGGGCGAGGCTGCACGGCGAGGTCACGACGCGGTGATCCTCGAGGTCCGCGCCGACAACGACCGTGCGCAGCAGCTCTACGGCCGCTTCGGCTTCGAGAGCATCGGCCGGCGGCGCGGCTACTACCAGCCCAGCAACACCGACGCGATCGTCATGCGTGTCACCGGGGTGCGGGCAACGTACGCCGAAGCCGCGCGGGCCCACGGGGACACGGCGTGAGCACGGGGCCGCTCGTGCTCGGCATCGAGACGTCGTGCGACGAGACCGGGGTCGGCATCGTGCGGGGCGGGGAGCTGCTGGCCGACGCGGTCGCCTCGAGCGTCGAGGAGCACGCGCGGTTCGGTGGGGTCGTGCCCGAGGTCGCCTCGCGGGCACACCTCGAGGCGATGGTGCCGACGGTGCACCGGGCGCTGGAGAAGGCCGGGGTGGGGCTCGCCCAGGTCGACGCGATCGCGGTCACCGCCGGGCCGGGACTCGCGGGCGCCCTTCTCGTCGGCGTCGCCGCGGCGAAGGCCTACGCCCTGGCTCTCGACGTGCCGCTCTACGGCGTCAACCACCTCGCCGCGCACGTGGCGGTCGACCGGCTCGAGCACGGGCCGCTGCCCTCCCCGTGCATCGCGCTGCTGGTGTCCGGCGGGCACTCGTCGCTGCTGGCGGTGCCCGACGTGACCGGCCCGATGGAGTCGCTCGGTCAGACCGTCGACGACGCCGCGGGCGAGGCGTTCGACAAGGTCGCCCGAGTGCTCGGCCTGCCGTTCCCGGGCGGGCCGCCGATCGATCGCGCGGCCCGCGAGGGCGACCCGACCGCGATCGCCTTCCCGCGGGGGGTCGTGCGCGATGCGCCGTACTCCTTCACGTTCTCCGGCCTGAAGACGGCCGTCGCCCGCTGGGTCGAGGCGCGCGAACGCGCCGGTGAACCGGTGCCGGTGGCCGACGTCGCCGCCGCCTTCCAGGAGGCGGTCGCCGACGTCCTGACCGCGCGGGCCGTCGCCGCCTGCCGCGACCGCGGCATCGACGACCTGGTCATCGGCGGGGGCGTGGCGGCCAACTCGCGCCTGCGGTCGCTCGCCGAGGAGCGCTGCACCGCCGCCGGCCTGCGGTTACGGGTGCCCCGGCCGGGCCTGTGCACCGACAACGGCGCGATGGTCGCCGCGCTGGGCGCGCAGCTGGTCGAACGGGAGCGCGACCCGTCGCCGCTCGACCTGCCGGCCGACCCGTCGCTCGCGCTGTCCTGAGGGCTGGCACCCCGGATTGACGAGTGCCAGCCACACGCCGTATGTTGGCACTCGGTACATGAGAGTGCCAACAGCGATGAGGCCGCCTGGCCACCCGCGACGGACAGGCTGCTGTATCGCCCCCAACCCTGTTGCCACAACACGAAGGGGGAGGTCAGGTCGTGACGACCGCCACCAAGGTAGCCATCAAGCCGCTCGAGGACCGCATCGTCGTGCAGGTGCTGGAGGCCGAGCAGACCACCGCGTCGGGCATCGTGATCCCGGACACCGCCAAGGAGAAGCCGCAGGAGGGCACCGTCCTTGCCGTCGGCCCGGGCCGGTTCGAGGACGGCGCCCGCGTGCCGCTCGACGTCGCCGTCGGTGACACCGTCATCTTCAGCAAGTACGGCGGCACCGAGGTCAAGTACAACAACGAGGACTATCTCGTCCTCTCCGCCCGCGACGTGCTCGCGGTCATCGAGAAGTAGGACGACGAGGCAAAGCCCGCACGACCCGAGCGCGGACGCCCCGGAGGCCTGACTCTCCGGGGCGTCGGCATGAGAGGACGCATCAGCACATGCCGAAGATCATCGAGTTTCACAGCAGCGCTCGCGACGCGCTGCAGCGCGGCGTCGACGCGCTCGCCGACGTGGTCAAGGTGACGCTCGGCCCGCGCGGCCGCAACGTCGTCATCGACAAGAAGTGGGGCGCGCCCACGATCACGAACGACGGGGTGACGATCGCGCGCGAGGTCGAGCTCGAGGACCCGTTCGAGAACATGGGTGCCCAGCTGGCCAAGGAGGTCGCCACCAAGACCAACGACGTCGCCGGCGACGGCACGACGACGGCGACGGTGCTGGCGCAGGCGATGGTGCGCGAGGGCATCCGCAACGTCGCCGCGGGGGCGGCGCCGCTGTCGCTCAAGCGCGGCATCGAGGCCGCCGTGAGCGCCGTGTCCGACTGGCTGGCCGAGGTCGCCCGCGATGTCGAGGGCCAGGACGAGGTCGCCCAGGTCGCCGCGATCTCCGCGCAGGACGCCAAGATCGGCGAGCTGATCGCCGAGGCGTTCGACAAGGTCGGCAAGGACGGTGTCATCACCGTCGAGGAGGCCCAGACGATGGGCCTCGAGCTGGAGTTCACCGAGGGGATGCAGTTCGACAAGGGCTACATCTCGCCGTACTTCGTGACCGACGCCGAGCGCATGGAGGCCGTCCTCGACGACCCCTACGTGCTCATCCACCAGAACAAGATCTCCAGTATCGCGGAGTTCCTCCCGCTGCTCGAGAAAGTCGTGCAGGGCGGCAAGCCGCTGCTGATCATCGCCGAGGACGTCGAGGGCGAGGCCCTGTCGACGCTCGTCGTCAACAAGATCCGCGGCACGTTCACCGCGGTCGCGGTCAAGGCGCCGGGCTTCGGCGACCGCCGCAAGGCGATGCTGCAGGACATGGCGGTCCTGACCGGCGGTCAGGTCGTCAGCCCCGACGTCGGCCTCAAGCTCGACACCGTCGGCCTCGACGTGCTCGGCCGGGCCCGCCGCGTGACGATCACCAAGGACACCACGACGCTCGTCGACGGCGCCGGTGAGGCGACCGCCATCGAGGACCGGGTGCGCCAGATCCGTCGCGAGATCGAGGAGACCGACTCCGACTGGGATCGCGAGAAGCTCCAGGAGCGGCTCGCCAAGCTCGCCGGCGGCGTCGGCGTGATCCGGGTCGGGGCGGCCACCGAGGTCGAGCTCAAGGAGAGGAAGCACCGGCTCGAGGACGCGATCTCCGCGACTCGCGCGGCGATCGAGGAGGGCATCGTCGCCGGCGGCGGCGCCACGCTGGTCCACGCCACCGCGGCTCTCGAGGGCGACTGTGGCCTGACCGGTGACGAGGCGACCGGGGTGCGGATCGTCCGCCAGGCGCTCGTCGAGCCGCTGCGCTGGATCGCCGAGAACGGCGGGCTCGAGGGCTACGTCGCCGTCGAGCGTGTCCGCGCGCTTCCGGCCGGCCACGGCCTCGACGCGGTGAAGGGCGACTACGTCGACCTCGTCCAGCGAGGCGTCATCGACCCGGTCAAGGTCACCCGCTCCGCGGTGCAGAACGCCGCCTCGATCGCCAGCATGCTGCTGACGACCGAGACGCTGGTCGCTGACAAGCCCGAGGAGGAAGAGGACGACCACGGGCACGGCCACGGGCATGGCCACGGCCACAGCCACTAGCCGTTTCTGACCATCAGTCCCGCGAGGGGCCCGGCGACTGCCGGGCCCCTCGTCCGTTTTCACCCGACCCGTCCAGGCATTCGCCCCCCCGTGCGTAACCCGGACTAGTCCATTCGCGTTAGGGGACCCGTCGAGTCGTCGTACGGACGGGCAGGGAGCGGATGGCGATCAGCAGGCACCGCCCGGTCGCCTTCGCCCTGCTCGTCGTGCTGCTGGGGGCCGGCGCCTTCCTGCTGCCGCACGCCTCGGCGACGGCCACCCCGCAGCAGTACGCCGCCCGGCTGTTGCAGCTGGTCAACCAGGCCCGCTCGTCCAACGGGCTCGTCGCGGTCACGGCGGCCACCGGCACCAGCGAGGTCGCCGACGGCTGGGCCGCGCAGCTGATGAGCCGCCAGGCGCTGGCGCACAACCCGGACCTGCAGCACGACCTCGAGACGCACGGCTCGCCGGACTGGCAGACCTACGGCGAGGTCGTCGGCCGGGGTCCGGCCGACGACCCGGACGCCCTCTTCAACGGATACATGCAGTCCTCGGAGCACCGCTCGGTGATCCTCGACCCCGCGGTGCGGTTCATCGGCCTCGGCGTTCGCGACGACGCCAGCGGCGCCGCCTGGAACGTGCTCGACTTCGTCGACCGCTACCACGACACGTCGACGACGTCCCCGGCACCAGCAGCGGCGCCGGCCCCGGCGCCCCCGCCGGCCGCTGCCGCACCGCGCGCCGCCGCGCCGGCTGCCGCCCCGGCCGTCAGCGCCCCGGTCGCAGCAGCACCACGGGCCGCCGCGCCCCGAGCCGCGGTAGCCACCGTGGCCCTGACCTCGGCGCACGGTGTGAACCTCGGCGGCTGGCCCACCGCTGTACCCCTCCAGCACCGCAACCGGGCGATCCCCGCCGCGCTGGTCTCCGTCGGGGTCCAGGCGCAGTGGCCGGCAGCGGTCACGGTGCGGTTGCCCGGTCATGGCCGGCCGCCGGCGGCCCCGGTCGTCGTCGCCGCGCTGCTCGTCGGGCTCGCTGCGGTGGGCGTGCTCGCCGCGGCTGTTGGGGGCATCAGCCCGGCGCGTCGCGCGCAGTGACCCGAACGGCTCTGCGGTGCCCGGTCCGCAGCGCCGTAGTCTCCGGGCGTGGCCGGCGATCTCGCGTCCCTCCTTGCCGCTGGTGAGCGTGCGGCGTTCCACGGACCGCCGGCGAGCGCGGTCGACGTGCTTCGGCAGGCCGGCGAGCTCGCCACCGCGCAGGGACGGCCGGCCGAGGCCACGGCGGCAGGCTGGCTGAGCGGGGTGGCCCTGTCTGCCGCCGGCCGCTACGGCAGCGCCCTGCAGGTGCTGGACCCGCTCGTCGCGGCCGGCGACGACGCCGGCGCGAGCGCGGAGGCCCGGCTGTTCGCCGCTCTCTCGGCCGCGACGGCGGCCAGTGTGCACCGTGCGCTCGGGCGGCACGACGACGCGACGGCCTACGACAACCGCGGGCTGGGGCTCGCCGACGCCCGGCCGGAGGCGGTGTTCGACGCGCTGCTGGGCCTGGCCTCCGACGCGGTCGGGCTGGGGCAGGCCGAGGAGGCCGCCTCCCGCCTGTCCGCCGCCGCCGACCTGGTCGGGGACCGCGACGAGTGGTGGCGCCAGCGGGTGCGGCTGGACTGGGTGCGTGCCGAGGTCGCGCTGCTCGATGGCCGGCCCGACGACGCCGTCGAGGCGGCCGGCGACGCGGTCGGTCGGGCCGAGCAGGCGCGGGCGCCCCGACACGTCGCGAAGGGACTCCTCTTCCAGGGCGTCGCACGGCTCGAAGCGGGATCACCAGCCGCGGTCGAGACGTTGCGCCGGGCCGCCACCCTGGCCGAAGGTCTCGGCGCGCTCCCGGTGAGCTGGCCGGCGCGCGCACTGCTCGGCGCGCTGCTCGGCGACGACCCGGAGGCCGCCGCCAGCTTCGCCGCCGCTCGCGAGGCCGTCTCGGCGATCGCCGACGACCTGCGCGAGGACCTGCGCCGGCAGTGGCTCGCGCGGCCGGACGTCGCGGCGCTGGGCAGAACCTGACGTTTGGTCGCGCGGAACAGCAGCCGGCGAACCCTCCAGTTGCGGGGCCGGCCGGCCGATGAGACTGCAGACGGCACGGGGGCGCGGCACTGGGAAGGGGCCATGGCAACGGTCCTCATCTGTGACGACCACGGGCGCGTTCACGGCGGTCTGCACCGGCAGGTTGCCGATCTCCCCGGCGTGGACCGGGTGACGACGGCGGCCACGGTCGACGAGGTGCTCGCCCGCTGGGGCGCCGAACGCCCGGCGCTGGTCCTCATGGACCTCGACCTCCCGGGCCTCGGCGGTCTCGAGACCACCCGGCGACTGGTCGCGGCCTACCCCGAGGCGACCGTCGTGGTGCTCGCCGCCGACGGCGACCGCGAGTCCGTCGCCCAGGCGATCGCCGGCGGGGCCCGCGGCTACCTCGTCAAGAACGCGTCCGCGACCGAGCTCGGCGCCGTCATCGCCGGCGCGCTGGCCGGCATCGCCGACGTCATCCCGGCCCAGGCCACCCCCGCCGACCGTCCGCAGCTCACCGAGCGGGAGCAGCAGGTGCTCGAGGGCATGGCGCAAGGGCGCACCAACGCCGAGATCGGCCGCGAGCTCTACCTGTCCGAGGACACCATCAAGACCCACGCCCGGCGGCTGTTCCGCAAGCTCGACGCCGGTGACCGCGCGCAGGCCGTGGCCCTGGGGTTTCGGCACGGTTTGGTGCGTTGACCGGGGCTTCTGCGTCTACGCTGAAGTCGGCTGGCCACGTACCTTCCGCCCCGGTGGCCGCAGGTGTTACCTGTCGTCGGAGCGGATGAGGGCGTGACTCACACGTCTGCCGTAACGGATGCGGATCGACGAGCGATGAGGTGGGTGGTGGACGACGACGCGCTGGTCGCCCTCACCGCCGAAGCCGTGCGGGGCGATCGAGCGGCTGCCGGCGCACTGCTCGCCCACTTCCGTCCCGCCGTAGTCCGCTACTGCCGGGCCAGGCTAGGCCGTGTCGCCGGGACCTACGACATGGCCGACGACGTGGCCCAGGAGGTGTGTCTCGCCGTGTACACCGCGCTGCCGCGGTACCGCGACGAAGGCCGCCCCTTCGCGGCCTTCGTCTTCGGCGTGGCCGCGCACAAGATGGCCGACGCGTGGCGTGCCCACGCGCGCATCCCGATCCCGCACCAGGAGATCCCCGACGACGTCGACCCGCAGCCCGGTCCCGAGCAGCTGGCGATCGCCGGCGACCAGGTCCGGCGCGCTCGCGAGCTGTTGGGCCAACTGCCGCAGCAGTCCCGCGAGGTCGTGCTCATGCGCGTGGTCGCAGGTCTGTCGGCGGAGGAAACCGGTGCGGCGCTCGGCATGAGCCCCGGCGCGGTGCGCGTGACCCAGCACCGCGCGCTGCGCCGGCTTCGCGGCCTGGCCGCGGAGGTCGTCGGATGACCGACCTGCCCGACTGGGACGAGACTGTGAGCGTCGCAGCGATCGCGCTCGACGACATGATGGTCGAGGCTCTGGTGGCCGGTGACCTCGCCGACGACGGCGACCCGGCTCTTTCGTTGCTCGCCGCGCTGCGCGCGGACGTGGCCACCGGGCCGGGCAGCGACACGGCTGCGGACGCCGGGCTGACCGTCGTACCCCTGCGGGGTCCGTGGCGGCACCGCGCCCGCCGCTTCTCCCGCGGTGCCGTCGCTGCGAGCGCGGCGGTGATGACCGTGCTGTCTGCGGGCGGGGTGGCCGCCGCGAGTGTCGGCGCGACACCCGGCAGCGTGCTCTACCCGGTGCGCAAGGTGCTCATGGGCCCGGTCGAATCGCCGCTCGACTCGGTCTACCGGCTGCTCAACGGGGCGCGCGACGCACTCGACGACGGCAACCCGGTGGCCGCGCAGTCCAAGGTGACCGCCGCGCGTGACCAGCTGCAGTCGATCGGGGTCGACGCCGCCCAGGCGCGCGCCGATCTGTCGCAGCTCGAGACCGCGGTCGCCGCGGCCCAACCCGCTCCGTCGACCGCCGCGCCGGCCGCCGGTTCGGCGGCGCTGCCCGCCGCGCCTCCCGCCGATGCAGGCACCGGGGACGGGGCGGCCGGGCCGGCTACGGCCCCTGCGCCGACGACGGCGACCACGGTCGACCAGGGCACCCAGGTCGACAGCCAGGCCTCACCGGTGCCGTCGGCGACCACCGGCACCGACCCGAGCGCCAGCCCCTCGCCCTCGCCCTCGGCGACGCCGTCCCCTTCGGCCTCGGCCAGTCCCACCGGTTCGCCGTCACCGGCGCCGACCGGGCAGCAGCAGCCGCGCACCGTGACTTCACCGTCACCCGGCCCGGCGGAGACCCCGGTCGCCGGCGGCTGATCAGCCGCGCCCCGTGGCCGTCGGGTCGTCGCGGTCGGCACGATGCTCAGCCGGCACGATGCTCGGCCGGCGCGTGCTCAGCCCGAGGAACGGCCGCCCTGGGGGCGGTCGGGGCTCGGGTCGACCGGCTCGTCGTCGGCGTCGAGCACCCCGTCGGCGAAGCCGCGGGCGTAGTCCCAGCTGACGTAGTCGGCCGGGTCGGGGCTGAACGCCGGCTCGTGCACGCGGGTCTGCCCGGCGTCGAGCAGGTGGCGCAGGTTGCCCGCCAGCAGGTCCCAGGAGAAGTAGTGCGGCTCGCGGCAGTCGTCGCAGTCGACGACCAGCCCGCGCACGGCCCGAGGCTCGAGCAAGGCGCGGAAGACCTCGAGGTCCTCGAGGTCGGAGAGGATCTCCTCGCGGTCCTCGGGCGTCAGCGGCTCGGGTTCCTCGTCACCGTCGTCGTGGTCGGCGTCCCACTCGGGCTGCCAGTCACGCGCCGGGTCGCTCGGATCGCCCGCGAACGGGTCGAGAGGCGCGTCGTCCTGCATCGATCCACGGTAGCGCCTGACCGCCCGAGCGGAAGGCCTGCGCGCGGGACGGTGACCTGCCCACGTCGTACCGGGGAAGTGCCGGTGCCGGCGACTACGATGGGGCGACAGCGATCCCGGCGGGCCGCGGCGACCCGGCCCGCGGGGCCACGGGCGGGAAGGTGCCATGGACGGCGACGCGTTCAGCGACCGCTTCGACGACAAGCTCAGCCTGCTGGGGCTCACGTTCGACGACGTGCTGCTGCTCCCGGCGGGCTCCGAGGTGCTGCCGAGCGAGGTCGACACCGGCAGCCGGCTGTCCCGCAACGTGACGCTGCGGTTGCCGTTGCTGTCGAGCGCCATGGACACCGTGACCGAGGCGCGCATGGCGATCGCCATGGCTCGCCACGGCGGCGCCGGCGTGCTCCACCGCAACCTGTCCGTCGAGGACCAGGCGGCTCAGGTCGACATCGTCAAGCGCTCCGAGGCCGGCATGGTGACGCACCCCGTGACCTGCGGCCCCGACGACACCCTCGAGACCGCGCTCGCGCTGATGGCGCGCTACCGCATCTCCGGCGTACCCGTCACCGATCCCGACGGGCTGCTGCTCGGCATCGTGACCAACCGTGACATCCGCTTCGAGCGGGACCCTTCGCGACCGGTGCGCGACGTGATGACGCCGAGCCCGCTGGTCACCGCGCCGGTCGACGTGTCCCGCGACGACGCTCTTGCCCTGCTGCGCCGCAAGAAGGTCGAGAAGCTGCCGCTGGTCGACGACGCGGGCCGCCTGCGCGGGCTCATCACGGTCAAGGACTTCACCAAGAGCGCGGAGTACCCCGACGCCACCAAGGACCCCGAGGGCCGGCTCGTGGTCGGTGCCGCGGTGGGAGTCGGTGACGACGGCTACAAGCGGGCCCAGGCGGTCATCGAGGCCGGCGCCGACTTCGTCATCGTCGACACCGCACACGGCCACCACCGGGCTGTTGCCGATCTCGTACGCCGGCTCAAGGGGGCCGTCTCCGTCGACGTCATTGCCGGCAACGTGGCCACTCGCGCGGGGGCGCAGGCACTGATCGACGCAGGCGCCGACGCGATCAAGGTCGGCGTAGGCCCGGGCTCCATCTGCACGACCCGCGTGGTGGCGGGGGTCGGCGTGCCGCAGGTGACCGCCATCCACGAGGCCGCCAAGGCCGCCCGGCCGGCCGGCGTCCCGGTGATCGCCGACGGCGGCATGCAGTACTCCGGCGACATCGCCAAGGCGATAGCGGTCGGCGCCGACACGGTCATGCTGGGCAGCCTGCTCGCCGGGGTCGAGGAGAGCCCTGGTGAGCTGCTGTTCATCAACGGCAAGCAGTACAAGTCCTACCGCGGCATGGGCTCCCTCGCCGCGATGGCGAGCCGCGCCGCGGGGGAGCGCTCCTACTCGAAGGACCGCTACTTCCAGCACGACGTGCTCTCCGACGACAAGATCGTCCCCGAGGGCATCGAAGGCCGGGTGCCCTACCGGGGGCCGTTGTCCGCCGTGGCCCACCAGCTCATTGGGGGCCTGCGCGCCGCGATGGGCTACTGCGGCGCGGCGACGATCCGCGGGCTGCAGGACGCTCAGCTGGTGCGCATCACGGCCGCCGGGCTCAAGGAGAGCCACCCGCACGACGTGCAGATGACCGTCGAGGCCCCCAACTACTTCGAGCGCTGAGGCTCATGACTGACGTGGAGATCGGGGCCGGCAAGACCGGCCGGCTGGGTTACGGCTTCGACGACGTGGCGATCGTGCCGTCGCGCCGCACTCGCGATCCCGAGGACGTGTCGATCGCCTGGCAGGTCGACGCCTACCGGTTCGAGCTGCCGTTCCTCGCGGCGCCCATGGACAGTGTCGTCTCGCCGGCCACCGCGATCGCGATCGCCCGGCACGGCGGGCTCGGCGTGCTCGACCTCGAGGGGTTGTGGACGCGCTACGACGACCCGGAGCCGCTCCTCGCCGAGCTGGCGGCTCTGGACGGCGTCGAGGGTGAGCGGCGGCTGCGCGAGCTCTACGCCGAGCCGGTCAAGGAGGACCTGATCGGCGCCCGCATCAAGGAGGTTCGTGACGCGGGCGTCATCGCGGCCGGCGCACTGTCGCCGCAGCGCACCGCGCGGCTGCACAAGGCCGTGCTCGACGCGGGCGTCGACCTGTTCGTCATCCGGGGCACCACCGTCTCGGCGGAGCACGTCTCGACGCAGGAGGAGCCGCTCAACCTCAAGCAGTTCATCTACGAGCTCGACGTGCCGGTCATCGTCGGCGGCTGTGCGACCTACCAGGCGGCGTTGCACCTCATGCGCACCGGCGCGGCCGGCGTGCTCGTCGGATTCGGAGGAGGCTCGGGCCACACCACGCGCGACGTGCTCGGGGTCGGGGTGCCGATGGCGACCGCGGTGGCCGACGTGGCCGCGGCCCGACGCGACTACCTCGACGAGTCCGGCGGTCGTTACGTGCACGTGGTGGCCGACGGCGGCGTGGGCCGCTCCGGCGACCTTGCCAAGGCGTTCGCCTGCGGCGCCGACGGCGTGATGATGGGCTCGCCGCTGGCCCGGGCCGCGGAGGCGCCCGGCCGTGGCTGGCACTGGGGGGCGGAGGCCCGGCATCCGCGGCTGCCCCGCGGCCGGCGGGTCCACGTCGGCACGGCCGGTTCTCTCGAGGAGATCCTCGTCGGCCCGTCGGGCGTCGCCGACGGCACCATGAACCTCGCCGGTGCCCTACGCCACGCGATGGCGACCACGGGCTACTCCACGCTCAAGGAGTTCCAGCGCGTCGAGGTCGCTGTTCGTGGTTAGGCCCCGACCTCAGCCGAGGCGCTTGCCTCGGCACAGCTCGAGGAGGGTGAGCGCGAGGGCCGAACCCGGCTGCCCCAGCGCCTTCGCGTAGCGGTCGACGATCTGCAGCTCGCGGCCGTGCTCGACCCGGCGGCCCCCGGCGGCGATCCGCGCCTGCTGGATGCCGCGGCTGACGGCGATCCGCTCCTGCACCAGCGTGACGATCTGCGCGTCGAGCTCGTCGATCCGGGTGCGGCCCTGGGCGATCACCTCGTCCGGTGTCTCGGCGTCGGGCGTCACGTCGGAGATCATCTCTGCACTCATGTCTGCTCCATCGGGGCGGGCACCGCACCGGCTCCCGACGCGACGAACGCCCCGGAGGTCGGCCCGGGGCGTCGAGGGTGTCTGGTCAGACGGCCGCGACGGCTACCGGTGGCCGGTAGCCATAGAAAAATCGGGTGGCGGCGGACGTCACGCCGACGAGCATACGCCGCCACCGCCGTACGATGAAGCCTCTTCGGCCAGCGGGGTGGATGTGAGCACCGATTTCGACACCGTCGTCGTCGTCGACTTCGGGGCGCAGTACGCCCAGCTGATCGCCCGCCGGGTCCGCGAGTGCCACGTCTACAGCGAGATCGTGCCGCACACCGCGACGGCCGAGGAGATCCTCGCCCGCGGCCCCAAAGCCGTGATCCTGTCCGGCGGCCCCGCCAGCGTCTACGCCCCCGACGCACCGGCGTACGACGCCGGCATCTTCGCCACCGGCGTGCCGACGTTCGGCATTTGCTACGGCTTCCAGGCGATGGCGCAGGCGCTCGGCGGCGAGGTCGGCCGCACCGGCGCCGCGGAGTACGGCGGCACCGCGCTCACCGTCACCACGCCCGGTCGCCTCTTCGCCGGGCTCCCGGTCGCGCAGGCCGTGTGGATGTCGCACGGCGACGCGGTCACCGCCGCGCCCCCCGGCTTCACCGTCACCGCGACCACGCAGGCCACGCCGGTCGCGGCGTTCGAGGACCCCGCACGCGGCTTCTACGGCGTGCAGTTCCACCCGGAGGTGCTGCACAGCGAGCACGGCATGCAGGTGCTGCGGCGGTTCCTGTACGACGGGGCCGGGTGCCGCCCCACCTGGACGATGGTCAACATCGTCGAGGAGCAGGTGGCCGCGATCCGCCGGCAGGTCGGCGACAAGCGCGTCGTCTGCGGCCTGTCCGGCGGCGTCGACTCCGCGGTCGCGGCGGCTCTCGTCCAGCGGGCCGTGGGTGACCAGCTGACGTGCGTGTTCGTCGACCACGGCCTGCTGCGCCAGGGCGAGGCCGAGCAGGTGGAGCGCGACTTCGTGGCGTCCACCGGCGTGCGCCTGCATGTCGCCGCCGCCCAGCAGCGTTTCCTCACCGCACTCGCCGGCGTCAGCGACCCCGAGGAGAAGCGCAAGATCATCGGCCGGGAGTTCATCCGCGTCTTCGAGCAGGCCGCTCGTGAGGTCGCGGCCGAGGAGCCGGTCGAGTTCCTGGTGCAAGGCACGCTCTACCCCGACGTCGTCGAGTCGGGCGGGGGCGCCGGCGCGAGCAACATCAAGAGTCACCACAACGTGGGCGGACTGCCCGACGACCTGGCGTTCGAGCTCGTCGAGCCGTTGCGGGCGCTGTTCAAGGACGAGGTACGCCGTGTCGGTGAGGAGCTCGGGCTGCCGCCGGAGATCGTGTGGCGCCAGCCGTTCCCGGGCCCGGGTCTCGCCATCCGCATCGTCGGTGAGGTGACCGCCGACCGGCTCGCGACCCTGCGTGCTGCCGACGCCATCGCCCGCGAGGAGATGTCGCGCGCCGGCCTCGACCGCGAGATCTGGCAGTGCCCGGTGGTGCTGCTCGCCGACGTGCGCTCGGTCGGCGTGCAGGGCGACGGGCGCACCTACGGCCATCCCGTGGTGCTGCGCCCCGTCACCAGCGAGGACGCGATGACGGCGGACTGGGCGCGGATCCCCTACGACGTGCTGCAGCGGGTCTCCACCCGCATCACCAACGAGGTGCGAGCGGTCAACCGGGTGGTGCTCGACGTCACGAGCAAACCCCCGGGCACGATCGAGTGGGAGTAGCTCAGATGTCGCTGCCGCTCGGAGTGGGTGACGGCGGCAGCTGCCAGAACTCGCGGCGGTAGTGCAGCAGGGGTTCGCCCTGCCCCAGCCGCACCCGCTCGACGATCCCGGTGACGATGGTGTGGTCGCCGCCCGGCAACACGTCGGCGGCGCGGCACTCGACGACGGCCAGCGCATCGGCCACCACGGGCCAGCCCATGGCGCCGTCGTCCAGCGGGTCGCCGGCGAACTTGTCGTCGCCCTTCGCGGCGAACCGCAGCGCCAGGTCGCGGTGGTCCGGCCGCAGGATGCTCACCGCGAAACCGTCGGCCGCGACGAACGCGGGGTGGGAGTCGGCCTCCTTGCCGACGCACAGCAGGACCATCGGCGGGTCGACCGACAGCGAGCAGAACGCGCTGGCGGTGAAGCCGCGTGGCTCGCCGCCGGCGTCACGCGTCGTCACGATCGTGACGCCACTCGCGAAGCGCGACATGGCGTCACGGAAGTCCTGCGACAGGTCGGCCACCGGCGCGCTCAGGCCGTGTCCACGACGAAGTACGCCTCGGCCAGCCGGCCGGCGGGCCAGCCGGCCTGCTGGGCGTTGCCGCCGAGCCATCGGTGCAGCAGCCCGTCGAGGTCGGCGACGCCCTCCATCTGCGACGCGTGCGCGCGCAGCGCCGCGACCTTGCGGTCGTAGACGTCGGTGACGTCGACGTAGTGGTTGACCTCCGCGTTCGACATCACCCAGGTCTCGGCGACCGACCACTCCTCGAGCCCCTCCTCCATCAGCTCCGGGAAGGCGAAGGGGTTGCGCGCGTCGGGGTAGACGGCGCACAGCGTCGCCTCGCCGGCGGCCAGGTGGTCGGGGTGGCTTGCCGGCATCCGCACCAGGTTGCGGTGCGGGCTCTGGCACAGCAGCCGCTGCGGTCGAACCTGGCGGATCACCCGTGCGATGTCGCGCCGCAGCGGGAAGCTCACCGCGAGGCGGCCGTCGGGGTAGCCGAGGAACACCACGTCGTGTACGCCGACCTCGGCGGCGGCGGCCCGCTGCTCGGCCTGGCGGATCGGGCCGATCCGGTCGCGCGGCACGCTCGGGTCGAAGCCGCCCGCGTCGCCGTCGGTGATCACGCAGTAGGTCACCTTGATCCCGGCGCCGGTCCAGGTCGCGATCGTCCCTGCCGCGCTGAAGTCGACGTCGTCCGGGTGGGCGGTCACGACCAGGGCGCGCTCGACCTCGTCATCGCTCAGCACGCGGGCCAGGCTACCGACGCGCACGCCCTTTCCTGTCAGGGCGGCCACGTACGCTCGGCGTACTCATGGAAATCGACGCCGCCGCCCTCCTCGAGGGGCTCAACCCGCAGCAGCGGGTCGCGGTCACGCACGCGGGCGGCCCGCTGCTCGTGATCGCCGGAGCAGGATCCGGCAAGACGCGGGTGCTGACCCACCGGATCGCGTGGCTCATCGGCGAGCGCGGCGCGCATCCCGGGTCGGTGCTCGCGATCACGTTCACCAACAAGGCCGCCGCGGAGATGAAGGACCGCGTCGCCGCGCTGGTGGGCAACCGGGCGCGGATGATGTGGGTGTCGACGTTCCACTCCGCGTGCGTTCGGATCGTCCGCGCGGAGGGCAAGCGGCTCGGTTTCACCAGCAGCTTCTCGATCTACGACGCCGACGACTCGCGCCGGCTCATGACCAGCGTCGCGCGCGACCTCGACCTCGACCCGAAGCGCTTCCCGGCCCGGTCGCTCGCCGCCCAGGTCAGCAACCTGAAGAACGAGCTGGTCGACTGGGAGAGCGCCCGCGACCGCGCGCAGGGCCCCATGGACAAGACCGTGGCCGAGGCCTACGCGCTCTACCAGCGGCGGCTGCAGGAGGGCAACGCGCTCGACTTCGACGACCTGATCATGACGACGGTCAACCTGCTGCAGGCGTTTCCCGACGTCGCAGAGCACTACCGGCGGCGGTTCCGGCACGTGCTCGTCGACGAGTACCAAGACACCAACCACGCGCAGTACGTCCTCGTGCGCGAGCTGGTCGGTGCGGGACCCGACCGCGCCGAGCTGTCGGTCGTCGGCGACGCCGACCAGTCGATCTACGCGTTCCGCGGCGCGACGATCCGCAACATCCTCGACTTCGAGGACGACTACCCCGACACCACCGTCGTGCTGCTCGAGCAGAACTACCGGTCGACCCAGACGATCCTGTCCGCGGCCAACGCCGTCATCGCCCGCAACCCCAACCGCAAGCCCAAGAACCTCTGGTCCGCCGAGGGGGGTGGCGAGAAGATCGTCGGCTACGTCGGCGACAACGAGCACGACGAGGCGGCGTTCGTGGCGACCGAGGTCGATCGCCTCACCGACGACGAGGGCCACGCGCCCGGCGACGTCGCGGTCTTCTACCGCACCAACGCGCAGTCGCGGGTCTTCGAGGAGGTCTTCGTCCGGGTCGGCCTGCCCTACAAGGTCGTCGGGGGCGTGCGCTTCTACGAACGCCGCGAGGTGCGCGACGCCCTGGCCTACCTGCGCGTGCTGGCCAACCCGCTCGACACGGTGTCGCTGCGCCGCATCCTCAACGTGCCGCGCCGCGGCATCGGGGACCGCGCCGAGGCCTGTGTCGCCGCGCTGGCCGAACGCGAGCGGATGCCCTTCGCCGAGGCGCTGCGCCGCGCCGACGAGGCGCCCGGCATCGCGACCCGGTCCCTCAACGCGGTCAACGACTTCGTGGCGTTGCTCGACGACCTGCGCGGCCTGGCCACCGACGACACCCCGCCGGCCGACATCCTCGAGGCGGTGCTCGACCGCAGCGGCTACCTTGCCGAGCTGGCGGCGAGCACCGACCCGCAGGACGAGGGCCGCGTCGACAACCTGCAGGAGTTGGTGTCGGTCGCCCGGGAGTACGACGAGCGCGTGCAGGGCGGCACGCTGACCGAGTTCCTCGAGCAGGTCTCCCTGGTCGCGGACGCCGACGAGGTGCCCGACGCCGACGGCGGCGTCGTGACGTTGATGACCCTGCACACGGCCAAGGGGCTGGAGTTCCCGGTCGTGTTCCTCACCGGCATGGAGGACGGCGTCTTCCCGCACCTGCGCTCGCTCGGCGACCCGGCCGAGCTGGAGGAGGAGCGCCGGCTGGCCTACGTCGGCATCACCCGTGCTCGCCAGCGGCTCTACCTGAGCCGCTCCGTGGTGCGCTCGGCCTGGGGCGCACCGACCTACAACCCGCCGTCGCGTTTCCTCGACGAGATCCCGGCCGAGCTGGTCGAGTGGCAGGGGCGCACCGAGCCGGCGGCCACGACCGTGGCCCGCTCCCTGGAGGGTGGCTCAGGACGTCGCGGTGCCGGTCCCGGTCTGCGAACTGTGCTCACGTTGAGCCCGGGGGACCGGGTGACGCACGATGCGTTCGGCCTGGGCACCGTGGTGTCGACGAACGGTGTCGCCGAACGCGCCGAGGCCAGCATCGACTTCGGCGGCGATGTCGGCGTGAAGCGGCTGCTGCTGCGCTATGCCCCCGTGCAGAAGCTCTGACGGGCGCACCCGGCGCCCGAGCGCGCCACCCAAGGCCGGCAGGCGCAGCGGCCTCGGCAGCAGCAGGAGCAGGTAGCTCGCGCCGATCAACGCCGCACCGGCCACCGCGTCGGCGAGGAAGTGGTTGGCCGTCGCGAGCACTACGAACACGGTCACCAGCGGATGCAGCGCGACCAGCGCCCGCTGCCACCAGCGGCGCAGCATGGCGCCCACCGCGACCGCCGCCCAGACCGCCCACGCGACGTGCAGCGACGGCATCGCGGCGTAGATGTTGGCACTGGTCACCTCGACCGACCCGACGTGGAACGGGTTGAGCACCGCGACCGAGTCGACGTAACCGGGCAGCAGCCGGGGCGGGGCCACCGGGTAGAGCCAGTAGACGACGAACGCGATGCCGCTCGCGACGAACAGCGCGTTGCGATGCCGCAGGTAGATGTCGGGCCGCCAGGCGAACAGCGCCGCCAGCACCAGCCCGGTCACCAGGACGTGCGCGACGACGTAGTAGTAGGCCGCGAAGCCCTCGATCCACCCGATGCCCGCCACCCAGTGGTTGAGCGTCGAGGTGGCGTGGCCGGCGGCGTCGATCCACCACTGCCGCACGGTGTGACCGTGCTGGAGGGCGATCGTGCGGGTGTCGGGCCGGAGGTTCCGGGTGGCGTCGTACAGGTGGTAGAACGCGGCAACCAAGATGAGCTGCGCCCACCAGCGCGGCCGACCCCGGCGTCGCATCAGCAGGTGGGCCAGCCACCCGCCCCGCGACGCCTGTGGTCGATCCACCCGTCACATCCCGTCGTTCGCTACCGCCGAAGCAAGATCTTGCCTCACCGTAGGCCTCTCGCGCAGCAACAGGGCCGAGACGGCGAAGCTCGGCCTCAGATCCGTACGCCGCGCTGTGCGAGGAACGGAATCGGGTCGACCTTGACGCCGTTGACCCGCACCTCGAAGTGCAGGTGGGCGCCGGTCGCGTCACCCGCAGCGCCCACGAGGGCGATGACGTCGCCGGCGTGCACCGGGCCGGAGGTGCGCACGTAGCGCGACATGTGGCCGTAGGCGGTCACGGTCCCGTCGTAGTCGCGGACGAGGATCAGCGTGCCGTAGCCGGCTTCCGGCCCGGCGTACATGATCGTCCCGTCCGTGGCGGCGCGGATCGGCGCACCGTAGGGGGCGGCGAGGTCGATGCCGTCGTGCATGCGGCCCCACCGCATCCCGAACGGCGAGGACAGCGGGCCGTCGGCGGGCAGCACCCAGTGGTGCACGGGCGGTGGTGGCGCGGGGGCCGGCGCCGGCGGCTTCACGACGGTGGCGGCCGGGACGACGGCGGGCCGCAGCGCGGAGCGGCTCGCGGCCCGGTCGGCGTGCCGGACGAGCAGGTGCGGGGTGATGTCCGCCGCGCTCGCGCTGGCGGTCACGGCGGCGGCGGGGCTGTGCGACGCCATCGCGCCGAAGACGGCCATCGCGATGAACGCGGGTGTGACCAGGATCGTGGCCTTGATCTGGCTCGCAGAGGGGCGCAGCCGGCGCAGCGACGCGCGCAGGCCCGAGAGGCCGCGGGTGCGAGACAGGGCGGACAGCGGCGAGGGCACGGTGTCGAGATCCCAGCGGTCGGGGGCGTGGTGAGCAGCCTTCGGCCGCGGCAAACCCAGGGGATCCCCTGCTCAGGGGCCCACGTTGGTGGGCTGGCCGGCGACGGACGCGAACGCAGCCTACGGTCGCGATTCGCGCCCGAGCAAACGAGGTACGCCGGTTTCGTCCGTTTTTCAGCCGAAGGGGCGACCTCGGACCACCGGAATCGGGGAGGTCAGGTGGCCCGTGCGGACGGCCGCGCCCGCTGACCGGCGGGGTGTCGTCCCGTCCGCTCGGCAGGTTCGCTCGAAGCCGTGGCCGTGGCGAGCGGGCGCGGCAGCGTCGTGACGCCGTGCTGCCGGGTGCTGCCGTCGTGCTCGAGGTGAGCCAGGGCGGTGCCGATCGCGTGGACGACGCCGCCGTTGATCGGCAGCGACAGGTGGCCGACGCCGCGGACGAAGATGTTGCTGGCCGACAGGTCGGGATGCTCGATGCGCGCGCTGGTCATCGGTGCCACGCACTGGTCGAGGTCGGTCCAGAACGCGAGGAAGCGGGTGCGGCAGTCGGCCGCGGGCTCGGCCAGCTCGCGCATCAGCCTGCTGCCGGGCAGCAGCTGCCGGCAGATGCGGCGGGGGAACATCCGGGCGACGTGGGTGCCGCCGTGCGGCGAGCCCATCGTGACCAGCGTGTGGACCCGGGCGTCGCCGGCCATCCGCTGCACGTAGTAGCGGGCGATGATGCCGCCGAGCGAGTGGCCGATGATGTGCACCCGCTCGTAGCCCGTCTCCGCGCAGAGCCGCTCGACCTGCAGGGACAGCTGGTGAGCCGCCTCGCGCACGTCGCGCAGGAACGGTGAGTAGTTCATGGTGTGCACGCGGCCGAAGCCCCGGCGGTGCAGCGAGCGGCGCAGCACCGTGAAGATCGACCGGTTGTCGACCATGCCGTGCAGCAGCAGGATCGGCGTGCCCGCGGCCTCGATGTCGTTCTCCAGCAGGCCACGCTGCTGCGGCGGTAGGCCGGTGAGCGTGTAGCGCTCGACCCGGCGGCGGCTGCGCTCGGCGATCACGCCGAAGGGGTAGGTGGCGACGTGGGCGGTGAGCCAGGCGGCTTCGATGGCGGCGCCCCGCAGGCCGGTCGAGGACAGCAGCGTGCGGGCGCCGCGTTGCACCGGATCGGTCACGCCAGTCCTCCCGACCTCTGGGCGCCGGCTCCGTGACGACCGCCACGGCACCGCAACTCCGAATTGCATTCGGCTTGCCCGACGCACGTTAGTGAAAACGTGAGGCCGGTCTCGGCATTTCAGGTTGTGTTCATAAAACTACTCACGGTAACCAGTGGCGGTTTACGCCGTACCGTCGGAATTGCGTGGCAATGTTCCGGGCAACGGGGCCGCCCACCGGGCCCGGCGCGCGGCGAGCCGCGCCCGCTGCGGCGTGTCGCCGAGGTCGCGTAGCCGCGCGGCGACGGTCGCCCTCAGGGTCGCCGGGTTGCCGTCGACCGGCGTCGCGAAGCCCAGCGCGTCGAGGTCCGCCGGCCGCACCCCCATCCGGGCGGCCGCCTCGGCGGTGGGCAGCTTGAGCGCCGAGCCGGCACCCTCGGGGCCCAGGGCGGCGAAGTAGCCCGTGGGGGTGACGAGGACCGTGTCGGTGGTCGCTGCCGCGAGTGCCCCGCCGGACCCGCCTTCGCCGTGTACGACGGCGAGGCTCGCCGAGCGGCAGCGCAGCACCGCGGTGAGCGCCTCGCCGATCGCCGGAGCGAGCCCGCCGGCCTCGCTCGGCGCGGTGGGGTCGGCGCCCGGCGTGTCGACGAACGTCAGGAGATCGGCCCCGAGCCGGTCGGCGGTCCGGGCCGCGCGAGTGAGCAGGCGGAACCCGGCGGGCCCGGGGCGCTCGCCCCGCCCGGCGGCCAGCGCCACCCCGACGGTGGGCCGGTCGGCGGCGCTGCGCCCGACGACCGCGCGCACGGTGGGGTCGCTTCCGCGCAGCTCGACCGGCCCGTCGAGCGCGGCGGACAGGAGGTCGGCACCGCTCGGCCGCTCGGCGCGGGCCGCCGCCACCTGGGCCCAGCCGTCACGGTCCGGGGCCTCGACCTCGGCGGTCGGCTCGACGCGGCCGTTGCCCGGCGGGGCGAGCGCGGACAGCGCGCGGCACAGCCAGCTGCCGACCTGCGGGCCGGGCGCCACCGCGTCGACCAGCCCCGCGGCGTAGGCCCCTTCGGCGGTGTGGCTGCCTGCGGGCAGCGGCTCGCCGGTCATCGCCTCGATGACCCGCGGCCCGCTGAAGCCGACCGTCGCGCCGGCCACGGCGACCCGCAGGTCGGCTTCGCCGCACACCGCGATCCAGATGCCGCCGGTCGTCGGGTGGTCGACGACCGACAGGTGCGGCAGGCCGGCCGCCGCGACTTCCTCGAGGGCCAGCGCGGCGCGGGGGATCCCGACGAGTGCGGCCATCCCCTCCTGCAGCCGGGTGCCGCCGGTGCGGACGAACGTCACGAGCGGCAGGCCCTCCTGGACGGCTTGGGCGCAGCCGGCGGCAAAGGCGTCCGCCTCGCGCTCGCCGAACGTGCCGCCGAAGACCGAGAAGTCCCAGACGGCCGCGACCACGCGGGCCGTTCCGATCCGGCCGGTCCCGCACCGCACGGACTGGCGCGGGTGGTAGCCGGGCCAGCCCAGCGGGTTGCGGCCGCCGGCCTTCGGCGCAGGCAGGTCGAAGCCGGCGAGCACGGCGTCGCGCCAGTCCTCGCCCCTGCCGCCGCCGTTCACAGGCGGCTACTCTGCCATCCGAGTAGAGGGAGGCTGGCATGGCTGCAGGTTCCGGCGCGCCCGTCCGGGTCGTCGTGGCGAAGCCGGGGCTCGACGGGCACGACCGCGGTGCCAAGGTCGTGGCCCGGGCACTGCGCGACGCCGGGGTCGAGGTGATCTACACCGGTCTGCACCAGACGCCCGAGCAGGTCGTCGAGACCGCCATCCAGGAGGACGCCGACGCGATCGGGCTGTCCGTGCTGTCGGGCGCGCACATGACGTTGTTCCAGCGGGTCGTCGAACTGCTCCGCGAGCGCGACGCGGCCGACATCGTCGTCTTCGGCGGCGGCATCATCCCCGACGCCGACATCCCGCAGCTCAAGGCCATCGGTGTCGCGGAGGTGTTCACGCCCGGCACGCCTACGCACAGCATCGTGGAGTGGGTGGCCGCCCACGTCGGCACGCCCAGCGCGGCGTAGCGCCGATGTACGCCGCGGAGCACGCGGGCCGTTTTCCCGACCAGCCGGCCATCGTCATGGCCACCGGCGGCGAGGTCGTGACCTACCGGGAGTACGAGGACCGCGCCAACCAGGTCGCGCAGTTCTTCCGCTCGCTCGGGCTGCGGCGGCTCGACCACGTGGCGATGTTCATGGAGAACCACCCGCGGCTGCTGGAGGCGCAGGGCGGCGCCGAGCGCACCGGGCTCTACTACACGCTGGTCAACTCCTACCTGTCCGCGGAGGAGGTGGCCTACCTCGTTAACGACAGCCGGGCCCAGGTCGTCGTCACGTCGACCGCGAAGCGCGATATCGCCCTCCGGCTGCCCGAGCAGTGCCCCGGCGTACGCCGCTGGCTGATGGTCGACGACGACGACCCGCCGGCGCCCTACGAGTCCTACGCCGAGGTCATGGCGGAGTTCCCGATCACGCCGGTCGACGGTGAGCGCGTGGGTGCGGCGATGCTGTATTCCTCCGGCACCACCGGCCGGCCGAAGGGCATCCTGCGCCCGCTGCCGGACCAGCCCGCCGCCCAGCCGATCGGCGTCATGGACTTCGTCAAGGCGATGTTCAACTTCCGCGAGCAGCAGATCTACCTCTCGCCGGCGCCGCTCTACCACTCGGCGCCGCAGGCCAGCGTGGCCGCGACGATCCGGCTCGGCGGCACCGCGGTGATCATGGAGCACTTCGACCCGGCGCACTACCTCGAGCTGGTCGCCCGGCACCGGATCACTCACTCGCAGCTGGTGCCGACGATGTTCTCGCGGATGCTCAAGCTGCCCGACGAGGTGCGAGCCGCCGCCGACGTCTCCTCGCTGGAGGCGATCATCCACGCCGCCGCGCCCTGCCCGGTGCCGGTCAAGCAGGCGATGATCGAGTGGTGGGGCCCGATCATCCTCGAGTACTACGGCGCCACCGAGGCCAACGGGTTCACCTGGTGCAACTCCGAGCAGTGGCTCGCGCACCCCGGCACCGTCGGCAAGGCCGTACTCGGCGAGGTGATCATCCGTGATGAGGAGGGCAAACCGCTGCCGACCGGGGAGCCGGGCACGATCTGGTTCCGCGGCGCGACGAACTTCACCTACTGGCAGGACCCGGAGAAGACCGCGGAGTCGCGGGACGCGACCGGTACCGAGAGCACTGTCGGTGACGTCGGGTACCTCGACGACGAGGGCTACCTCTACCTGACCGACCGCAAGAGCTACATGATCATCTCCGGCGGGGTGAACATCTACCCGCAGGAGACCGAGAGCCTGCTCGTGACTCACCCGAAGGTCTTCGACGCCGCCGTCATCGGCGTGCCCAACGAGGACCTCGGCGAGGAGGTCAAGGCCGTCGTGCAGCTCATGCCCGACGTCGCGGCCGGCCCGGAGACCGAGCGCGAGCTGATCGCGTTCTGCCGCGAGCACCTCGCGCACTTCAAGTGCCCGCGCTCGGTCGACTTCGTCGACGAGCTGCCGCGGCTGCCCACGGGCAAGCTCTACAAGCGACTGCTGCGCGACCAGTACTGGACCGGCCGCTCGTCGAGCATCGTGTAGCCCAGCCCGTAGCTTCTGGCCGGTTCCGGGCCGAGCATCGCAAGGCCGTAGGCGTCGGGTGCGACAGCAGACAAGCGACCGAGAACGTCGCGAGGCGACGGCCTGGGATCGGCTAGCCCACGTAGGGCTCGAGCAGGTGCCAGTCAGGCACCGGCAAGGTGAACGCCGACATGTCCGGGTCGAACTCGAACTGCTTGATCTGCCCGTAGGGCGAGGTGCCGAAGTCGTGCAGGGCGCCGAACGACGCGGTGATCTGGTCGGGCAGGTTGGTCGCCGCCCCGAGGCTGTACGCCGCATCGGTCGCCGCGAACGTGAACCGCACCGCGTGGCCCTTCGGGAACCGGTGGGCGAACGCCGGGAGCCGGATGTCGACGGCTTTCGTCAGGTCGGCGTTGGGCACCCGCACCGGGGCGACCAGCCGGTTGACCAGCGTGGAGCTCCCGTCGGGTGCGACGTCGTAGACCTTGGCGAAGACGATCAGGTCCTGGCCGTTGACGTGCGACAGGTGCACGTGCGCCGTCGGTGTCCCCACCGAGTCGACGTCCGCGCGGAGCGGGGTGGACGTCCACGACGCCGACTCCAGCGGCACGTCGTTGGCCGGGATGCCGTCGAGGCTGCCGGGGCAGGGGGTGCTGGCGCCGGGTCCGGTGCAGTTGGACGTCTCGGAGTAGGCCGGCGCGCCCAGCCGGTAGAAGGCGGCGCTGCCGGTCGACGGCGCGAGCCCGGGAGCGACCATCGCCCCGCCGCCGGACAGCAGGTACGACGCGCCCTTCTGCGCCGGGAACGCGGGCGCGGCGGCGTACTGCGCCACGTCGGAGCCCTTGCCGCCGTCCGGTACCCAGTTGCGGTAGTAGGCGAAGCCCGGGCCGGTGTCGACCTGAGCCCCCCGTAGCCAGCGGTCGAACCATGTGAGCACCCGCTGCGAGATGTAGCCGTGCTCGAGGTCGGTGCTGTCGAACTCGCCCTCGCCGGGCTGGCCGGGGTAGCCGCCGTGGCCGGATGACGACCAGATCATCGCGACCGGGACCTTGGCGGTTCGCAGCGCCGTGTAGGTGGCGATGGCCTCGCTCAGCGGGAACAGCGTGTCGCTCTCACCCTGCACGAGCATCGTGGGAGTGCGCAGCCGGCTGATCCACGAGGCGCCTGAGGAGCCGGCCAGCAGGGTGCGGCCGGTGCCGTCGAGCGTCCCGGCGGCGGCCACGGTGGCGTAGACCTGGCACATGATCGTCGGGAAGCCGGGGCAGGCGGCGGCGCCGGACGGGTCTCCGGCCGCGAGCTTCTCCTGCGGGCAGCCGCCGTTGCCCTGCGCGGGTTGCGCGTTGCCGGCAGCGAACAGCTGGGAGACCCACTCCGCCTTCATGACCCCGTCGGTCGGTGCCTGCAGGTCGAACTCCCCGTGACCCGGGACGATGCGGTCGTTGGGGATCAGCGCGTGCTGCAGGGAGTTCCAACCCCAGAACGGCACGATCGCGCGCACCCGCGGGTCGTGCTCCGCGAGGAGCGGCTGGATGCCGCCGCCGTAGGACTCGCCGACCATGCCGACGACCGGCCCGCGCGCGTCGTGGAGCACGTCCGGGCGCGGGGCCAGCAGCTGGGTGATCAGCGCGCTGATGTCGCCGACGTCGTAGGCAGCACTGTCGAGGCGGATGCAGCCGGACGACGCGCCGAAGCCCTGGGCCGTCCACGCCAGCACGACGTAGCCGTGCGAGGACAGGAAGCGGGCCCAGTTGACGACGTTGCCGCTGTCCTTGCTGCCGCCGAACCCGTGGGTGACGAGCACGGCCGGAGCCGGGTGGCGCGCCGTGGCGGTCGGAGGCACGTAGAGGGTGGTGTCGATAACGGCGACGTGCTTGCCGTCCGGGCCGTCGTGGACGGTGACCTTCGCGGCGTGGGTCGCCGCCTGCGCGGGCGCGGCCGACGCACCGGGCAGCATGGCGAGCGTCGTGCCGGCGAGCGTCGCGACGAGGGCGAGGCCGAGGCTCGCGCGCAGCCGCGTGGAGAGGGCACCTCGTCGGCGAGCCACTCGACATCTCCTTCGTCCTGTCGGCCGATCGCGGCCCCCGCCACGGTTCAACGACGTCTGTTGCCGTGAGTTACGCCACTGTGGGGATACGCCGGTCGCCGGCCGACTCCTGCCGGCCGGCTCGCGAGGGGCCGTGTCGGTCGGCCCGCGAGCCGCTGGATAACCTCGGCCCGCCGGCCGGGCGCGAGGCGGCGGGCTCATTCCTGAGGGGACGTGCGTGGACCTTTTCGAGTACCAAGCGAAGGCGCTGTTCGCGTCGTACGGCGTGCCGGTCCCGACCGGCAAGGTCGCGACGACGCCCGACGAGGCGCAGCGCATCGCGGCCGATCTCGGCGGCCGGGCCGTGGTCAAGGCCCAGGTCAAGACCGGGGGCCGCGGCAAGGCGGGTGGCGTCAAGGTCGCCGACGACCCGGCGGACGCGAGGTCCAAGGCCGAGGCGATCCTCGGCATGGACATCAAGGGTCACACCGTGCACTCGGTGCTCGTCGAGCAGGCGAGCGACATCGCGGAGGAGTACTACGCGTCGTTCCTGCTCGACCGGGCCAACCGCACGTTCCTCGCGATGATCTCCCGCGAGGGCGGCATGGACATCGAAGAGGTCGCTCGCACCAAGCCCGAGGCGCTCGCCCGGGTGCCGGTCGACCCGCTCACCGGTGTCGACCGGGCCGGCGCCCGCCGGTTGGCGGAGCAGGGCAAGCTGCCGGAGGCGGCGCTCGACGGCGCGGCGGAGCTGATCGCGAAGCTCTGGCGTGCCTTCGTCGAGGAGGACGCGACGCTCGTCGAGGTCAACCCGCTGATCCTCACCGGCGACGGCCGGGTCGTCGCGCTCGACGCGAAGGTGACCCTCGACGACAACGCGCGGTTCCGGCACGACTGGGACGCCTACGCCGACAGGAGCGCGGTCGACCCGCTGGAGCAGCAGGCCAAGGACAAGCACCTCAACTACGTCAAGCTCGAGGGCCAGGTCGGCATCATCGGCAACGGCGCGGGGCTGGTGATGTCGACGCTCGACGTCGTCGCCTACGCCGGCGAGGAGTTCGGCGGGGTCCGGCCGGCGAACTTCCTCGACATCGGCGGCGGCGCGTCCGCGGAGGTCATGACCTCGGGCCTGGAGATCGTGCTGTCCGACCCGAGCGTGCGCAGCGTGTTCGTCAACGTCTTCGGCGGCATCACCTCGTGCGATGCGGTGGCCAACGGCATCGTCACCGCGGTGCACGGGCTGGCCGACCGCGGGGAGCCGGTGACCAAGCCCCTCGTCGTACGCCTCGACGGCAACAACGCGGCGGAGGGCCGGCGGATCCTCGCCGAGGCGGGCCTCGACGTGGTCCGGCCGATCGACACCATGGACGGCGCCGCCCGGCTGGCGGCCGAGCTCGCGGCCGCGGGCTGATCGCGGGAAGGGCAGAACAGTGGCGATCTGGCTCGATGCCAGCAGCAAGGTCCTCGTGCAGGGCATCACCGGCTCGGAGGGCACCCGACACACCCGGCGGATGATCGCGGCGGGCACCAACGTCGTCGGCGGGGTCAACCCGCGCAAGGCCGGCACCGACGTCGACGGCGTCCCGGTGTTCGCCAGCGTGGCCGAGACCATGGAGAAGACCGGGGCGGACGTCAGCGTCGTCTTCGTGCCGCCCGCGTTCGCGAAGGACGCCGCGATCGAGGCGATCGACGCCGGCATCCCGCTCTGCGTCGTCATCACCGAGGGCATCCCGGTGCACGACTCGACGGCATTCTGGGCGCACGCCTGCGCCAACGGCAACAAGACGCGGATCATCGGGCCCAACTGCCCGGGCATCGCCTCGCCGGGGCAGAGCAACGCCGGCATCATCCCGGCCGACATCACCAAGCCCGGGCGCATCGGCCTGGTCTCCAAGTCCGGCACCCTGACCTACCAGCTCATGTACGAGCTGCGCGACGTCGGCTTCTCGACCTGCGTGGGCATCGGTGGAGACCCGGTCATCGGCACCACGCACATCGACGCGCTCGAGGCGTTCGAGGCCGACCCCGACACCGACGCGATCGTGATGATCGGTGAGATCGGCGGCGACGCGGAGGAGAGGGCGGCGGCGTTCGTCAAGGACAACGTGCGCAAGCCTGTGGTCGGCTACATCGCCGGCTTCACCGCGCCCGAAGGCAAGACGATGGGGCACGCGGGCGCGATCGTCTCCGGCTCATCCGGCACCGCCGAGGCCAAGAAGGAGGCGCTCGAGGCCGTCGGCGTGCGGGTCGGAAAGACGCCGTCGGAGACCGCGCGGCTCATGGCGGAGGTCATGCGCGCCTAGACCCGGGGCCGCGACCGGGACCCGGGAGCAGGTCCTGGCCGCCCCGGCGGCGTGGCAGCGAGCGATCGCACCGTCACGCTGCGACAGTGGTGGCTGTGACGGATGTGACTGCCGGTGCCACCAGGGCGGTCGACCATCCCCGGTCGATGCCGGCCGTCTGCGCGGGCGCGGCCGGCTGGGCCGCCGCGATCGGCGTCGCGCTCGCGCTGACGATCGCGCTGGTGGCCTGGGCCGCCGACCCGCGGTCGGGGGCCTCGGTCGCCGACGCCGCGCGCTACGCGCTGATGCTGTGGCTGGTCGCCCACCACGTCGCCCTCTCGGTGCCGGACGGGACGCTCGGCCTGGCGCCGCTCGGGCTGATGGCGGTCCCGCTCGCCCTGCTCGCGCGGGCCGGCCGGGCCGTGGCGCGCGACACCGCGGTGGCGACACCCTCCGACGCGGCGCTCGCCGCGGCTGCGGTCGCGGCGCCCTACGCCCTGGTCGTCACCGTCGGCTGCAGCGTCGCGGCGACCCGCGACGTGACGCCGTTGCTACCGACGGGGCTGGTGGGCGGCGCGTTCGTCGGCTTCGTGGGCGCCGGCTTCGGCATCGTGCGTGAGGCCGGTCTTGCAGCGGCGCTGACCGGCCGGTTGCCCGACGGCGTACGCCGGTCGCTGCGTGCGGGTGGCGTCGCGACCGCCGGGCTTGCATGCGCGGGGCTACTCCTGACGCTGCTCGCGGTCGTCTGGCACGCGGGCCGGGTCGCCGACGTGCAGTCCGCCCTCGGCGCCGGGCTCGTCGGAGGCACGGCACTCGTGCTGCTGTGCCTGCTGCTGCTGCCCAACGCCGCGATCGCCGCGGTCGGCTACCTCGCCGGTCCCGGCTTCGCCGTCGGGTCGGCAACGACCCTGTCGCCGTTCGGCGTCCATCTCGGCCGGGTGCCGGAGGTGCCGCTGCTCGGCGCGCTGCCCGAGTCGGTGCCTGCGCTCGCGCCGTTGCTGCTGCTCGTGCCCGTGGCGGCCGGCGGCATCGCCGGTTGGCTGCTGGTCCGGCGCCGCGCCGACGGCGCCGTCCTGGCGGCCGCGATGGAAGGACTGGGAGCGGGCGCCGTGGCGGGGGTGGCGATGGCCCTGCTGGCCCTGCTGGCCGGCGGCCCCGCCGGCGGGCGCCTGATGGCGGCCGTCGGCGCCTCGTCGTGGCAGGCAGGGCTGGCGGTCGCCGGCGAGGTCGGTCTGCCCGCTGCCGCGGTCGCCGCGGCCGCGCTCTGGCTGCGCGCGTCGCGATCCGGGTGAGCTCCTGCACCGGGCCGGTGCGCGGGTTCGCACCGGAACCGGAGGGGTGACGCCGGCCGGGTTGGGCCCCCGGCCTTCGGTAGGGTCCTGTCGTGACCGCCCGGCTCGTGGTGCTCGTCTCGGGGTCGGGGACCAACCTGCAGGCGCTGCTCGACGCCTGTGCGGACCCGGCCTACGGCGCCGCCGTCGTCGCCGTGGGCGCCGACCGCGAGGACATCGAGGGCCTGCGGCGGGCCGAGAAGGCCGACGTCCCGACGTTCGTCCTGCGGGTCAAGGACTTCACCGAGCGGGCCGACTGGGACCGCGCGCTCACCGATGCGGTCGCGGCCTACCGGCCCGATCTGGTGGTGCTCGCCGGGTTCATGAAGCTCGTCGGCCCGGCATTCCTGGAGCGTTTCGGCGGCCGCACGGTCAACACCCACCCGGCGCTGTCACCGATGTTCCCCGGGATGCACGGACCCCGCGACGCGCTGGCCTACGGGGTGAAGGTGACGGGGTGCACGTTGTTCCTGGTCGATGCCGGCGTGGACACCGGCCCCATTGTCGCGCAGCGCTGGGTCGAGGTCGACGATGACGACGACGAGGCGACGCTGCACGAGCGGATCAAGCAGGTGGAGCGGGCGATGCTCGTGGACGCCGTCGGGCGGATGGCGCGCGGCGGCTGGACCGTGACCGACAGGAAGGTGCGGCTCGGATGAGTGACCAGGGGCGGCGTCCGATCCGCCGCGCGTTGGTGAGCGTCTACGACAAGACCGGCCTGGAGGACCTCGGCCGCGCCCTTGCCGCGGCCGGCGTCGAGGTGGTGTCGACCGGCTCGACCGCTGCCCGGCTTCGCGACGCCGGCGTGGCGGTGACCGCCGTCGACGAGCTCACCGGGTTTCCCGAGTGCCTCGAGGGACGGGTCAAGACCCTGCACCCGAAGGTGCACGCCGGGATCCTGGCCGACCTGCGCAAGACCGACCACGAGCGGCAGCTGGCCGACCTCGGCGTCGCGCCGTTCGAGCTCGTCGTCGTCAACCTCTACCCGTTCCGGGAGACCGTCGCGAGCGGGGCTGCGCCCGACGACGTGGTCGAGCAGATCGACATCGGCGGGCCGACGATGGTGCGCGCCGCCGCGAAGAACCACCCGTCGGTCGCCGTCGTCGTCTCACCCGACCGCTACCCCGACGTCGTGTCGGCTCTCGCCGGCGGCGGCTTCACCCTCGAGCAGCGGACCCGCCTGGCCGCCGAGGCGTTCGCGCACACCGCGTCGTACGACGCCGCCGTGGCCTCCTGGTTCGCCGGCGTCGGCGCGCCCGACGAGACCGCCCGTGACACGGGGTTCCCCGACGTGCTGGCCGCCACCTGGTCGCGGGCCTCGGTGCTGCGCTACGGCGAGAACCCGCACCAGCGCGCGGCGCTCTACCTGACCGACGGTGGTGAGCCGGGCCTCGCGCAGGCCGTGCAGCTGCACGGCAAGGAGATGTCCTACAACAACTACGTCGACACCGACGCGGCCCGGCGCGCGGCCTACGACTTCGCCGACCCCTGCGTCGCGATCATCAAGCACGCCAACCCCTGCGGCATCGCAGTCGGCTCCGACGTCGCCGATGCGCACCGCAAGGCGCACGCGTGCGACCCGGTCTCGGCGTTCGGCGGGGTCATCGCGGTCAACCGGCCCGTCAGCGTGGCGATGGCCGAGCAGGTCGCGGAGATCTTCACCGAGGTCGTCGTCGCTCCTGGCTACGACGAGGGCGCGGCCGAGATCCTGTCCAAGAAGCCGTCGATCCGGCTGCTCGTCTGCCCGCCGCCCGCCACCCGCGGCGGCATGGAGATCCGCCAGGTGACCGGCGGGCTGCTGCTGCAGGACCGCGACACGATCGAGGCCGACGGCGACGACCCCACCGCGTGGACGCTGCAGGCCGGTGACCCGGTGGACGAGGAGACGCTGGCCGACCTCGCGTTCGCCTGGCGGGCCTGCCGGTCGGTGAAGTCCAACGCGATCCTGCTGGCCGCCGGCGGCGCGACCGTCGGGGTGGGCATGGGCCAGGTCAACCGGGTCGACGCGGCTCGGCTCGCGGTGACGCGGGCGGGTGACCGGGCCCGCGGGTCGGTGGGCGCCAGCGACGCGTTCTTCCCGTTCCCCGACGGCTTCGAGGTGCTCGCCGAGGCGGGGGTCCGCGCGGTCGTCGAGCCGGGCGGTTCGGTTCGCGACGAGCTCGTCGTCGCGGCGGCCAAGGAGGCCGGCGTGGCGCTCTACTTCACCGGTACCCGGCACTTCTTCCACTGACGACCGGCGCGCCGTGCCCTGACAGAATGGCGGCATGAGCGCCCGCCTGCTGCCCGGTGGCCCCGTCGCCGAGGCCGTGTTCGCCGACCTCGCGCCACGCATCGAGAAGCTGCGCGAGATCGGCCACCCGCCGGGCCTGGCCACCATCCTCGTCGGCGGTGACGAGCCGAGCGCCCGCTACGTCGCGATGAAGCAGGCGAAGGCGGTCGAGCTCGGTTTCAACCCCGGCCACCACGCGCACCTGCCTGCCGAGACGACGCAGGCCGAGCTGCACGCGACGATCCGCCGGTTCAACGAGGCCGGCGACGTCGACGCGATGCTCCTGCAGTACCCGATCCCCGGCCACCTCGACTACGAGCGAGCGCTCTACGAGATGGATCCCGACAAGGACGCCGACGCCGCGCACCCCACCAACATGGGACGCCTCGCGCTCGACATGCCGGGGCCCAAGCCGTGCACACCGGCCGGCATCGAGGCGATCCTCGCGTTCTACGACATCCCGGTGGCAGGCGCGAACGTCTGCATCGTGGGCCGGGGCTTCACGATCGGGCGGCCCCTGTCGATCCTGCTGTCGCAGAAGCGGCCCACGGCCAACGCCGCCGTGACGCTCGTGCACACCGGCGTGGCGGACTGGGCCGACTACACGCGCCGCGCCGACGTCGTGATCGCGGCCGCCGGCGTCCCGGGCATGATCCGGCCGGAGCACATCCGGCCGGGCGCCACCGTCATCGGCGCGGGCGTGCGTTACGAGGGCAAGAAGCTGCTGCCCGACGTCGACGAGACCTGCGAGGACGTCGCCGGCGCCATCACGCCGCGCGTGGGCGGGGTGGGCCCGACGACGATCGCGATGCTGTTCCGCAACTGCGTCGAAGCGGCTGAACGTCGAGTCTGATCGGGCCGGTCAGGGGCGGTACAACTAGCCGGCTTGCCGGACTTGGTCCTCTGCGTCCGGTGGTTGCGGCCGTACGACGCCGACGGCGATGACCTCGTTGGCCAACCGGCCGCGCCGGTTGCCGCCTTCCTGGATGCGGAACTTCTGGTAGAGCCGCAGCAGGTGCTGCTTGACGGCTGCCTCGGTGACGACGAGCTCCTGGGCGATGTCGCGAGCCGTGGCGGGAGCGACGAACGCCTCCTGCCGCAGTGCCGGGCGGCACAGTGCCTGGAGCACCTCCATCTCCCGGCGGGTGATGTCGGGTGCGGCGACCCGGCCGATCTCGACGGTGTCCTCGCCGAGCGCGTCCTCCGACGGCAACCCGCCCACGCGCCCGCGGGCGGCGCCGAAGCTGATGACGTCGCCGTCGATCAGCACCCGGCGCCCGACCGACCGGCCGTTGACGCGGGTGCCGTTGGACGACAGGCCGAGGTCCGAGACGTAGCAGTGCGGACCCCGCCGCACGATCTCGGCGTGCAGCCGGGACACGCTCGGATCGCCGAGGCGGATGTCGACCCCGGGACCGCGACCGACTGTGGTGACCTCTGCGCGGAGCTCGAACACCTCCCCGGTGTCCTCCACCCGCAGGTACGGCGTCTGCATGAGCCTCCTCGGGGAGCGGTACTCCCGTGACGGATCGGTGACGGTTACCTGCTCGTTACCCCTCGCTGCTCCGACCTCAACACCATCTCGTGCACCCGTTGCTCACTACACTCGGCCCGCCATGACCCGACTTCACGGGCGACGCCGGATCGACCCCCTGCTACCGGTGGCGCTCGGTGTCATCGGCGGTCTCGTGCTGACGTGGCTGCACCACCCACGCGTCGGCATGTACGCCATCGCCGCCGCGCTCGGCGCGGCGGCGTTGCTGCGGCTGCTGCTGGCGCCGAGCGACGCGGGCCTTCTCGTCGTACGCAGCCGGCTCGTCGACGTCGTCGCGCTCGGGATCCTCGGGGCGGCCGTTGCCGTCGTCGCGAGCGTCACGCCGTTCCCCCCGCCGGCGGGCTAGCGCGGATCCTTGGGTAGCCTGCGAACAGGGTCCCGGCACGAGTAATAGCAGTCCGCGGCGACGGCAACCCCGCCGCCGCGCATGGCGCGCCGTCGCGTCGGGCACGGCAACAGGGTCCTGTCGGTCCCCTCACCAGGGGGCCGGGAGACGGCCCATCACGGCAGGAGACCGCACCTCATGGCTGGATCCACCCACCGCGTGACCCTCATTCCCGGCGACGGCGTCGGTCCCGAGCTGACCGAGGCGACCCGCCGGGTGCTCGAGGCCGCGATCGCGACGGCCGGCGGCAGCTTCGACTGGCACGTCCACCACGCGGGCGTCGACATCATGGAGGAGAAGGGCACCCCGCTGCCCGACGACGTGATCGCGTCGATCCGCGACACGAAGGTCGCCCTCAAGGGCCCGATCACCACGCCGATCGGCACCGGCTTCCGCTCGGTCAACGTCGCGCTGCGCTTCGAGCTCGACCTCTACGCGTGCCTGCGGCCGTGCAAGACCTACCCCGGCGTGCGCACCCGGTTCGACGACGTCAACGTCGTGATCGTCCGCGAGAACATGGAGGACCTCTACCGGGGCATCGAGTTCAAGGAAGGCACCCCGGAGTCGAAGAAGGTCATCGACTTCCTCAACGGCGAGTTCGACAACAAGAAGATCAGCGCCGACTCCGGCATCTCGATCAAGCCGATCAGCCGCACCGGGTCGGAGCGCATCATTCGCTGGGCGTTCGAGTACGCCCGGGCCAACGGCCGCAAGCGCGTCCACTGCGTGACGAAGTCCAACATCATGAAGTTCACCGACGGGTTGTTCCTCGAGGTCTTCCGCGAGATCGCCAAGGACTACCCCGACATCGACCCGTGGGAGAACCTCGTCGACGCGACCTGCATGGGCCTCGTGCAGCGGCCGGAGGAGTGGGACGTCCTCGTGCTGCCCAACCTCTACGGCGACATCCTCTCCGACCTCACCGCCGGCATGGTCGGTGGTCTCGGCGTCGCTCCCGGCGCCAACATCGGCGACGAGATCGCGGTCTTCGAGGCCACCCACGGCTCCGCGCCGAAGTACAAGGGCCAGAACAAGGTCAACCCCACCGCCATGATCCTCTCCGGCATGCTCATGCTCCGTCACCTCGGCGAGGGCGCGGCCGCGGACCGGCTCGAGCAGGCGGTCGGCGCGGTGCTCGGCGAGGGCAAGAGCGTCACCTACGACATGAAGCCGACGCGTGACGACCCGACGGCCGTCGGCACGTCGCAGTACGCCGACGCCATCATCGAGAAGCTGCAGAGCTAGGAGGATCCGGTTTCCATGGCACGTTCGGGCAAGGTGACCGTCGTCGGGGCCGGGTTCTACGGCTCGACGACCGCGCAACGGTTGGCGGAGTACGACATCTTCGACGAGGTCGTTCTCAGCGACATCGTCGAGGGCAAGCCGGAGGGCTTGGCGCTCGACATCGCGCAGAGCCGGTCGATCGAGGGCTTCGAGACGAAGGTGCGCGGCGTCACGACCGGGCCCAACGGCGAGGGCTACGAGCAGACCGCCGGGTCCGACATCGTCGTCATCACCGCCGGCCTGCCGCGCAAGCCGGGCATGAGCCGGATGGACCTCATCGAGACCAACGCCAAGATCGTGCGGGCGGTGACCGAGCAGGTCGTCAAGCACTCG
>Ga0207660_10000241_pt1 | contig 35515 bp, 29 predicted proteins | sample KBSC73BmetaG_FD_184335 | JGI IMG/M metagenome (GOLD analysis project Ga0207660, IMG submission 184335) | Corn rhizosphere microbial communities from Kellogg Biological Station, Michigan, USA - KBS C7-3B metaG (SPAdes) (version 2) | ecosystem: Host-associated > Plants > Roots > Rhizosphere ... | reverse complement strand
CTTCTCGAACAACGGGCCTGAAGGCGCGAGCACGATCACCGGCACATTGTCGTCGATCAGCGCGATCGGCCCGTGCTTCATCTCGCCGGCGGCATAGCCTTCGGCGTGGATGTAGCTGATCTCCTTGAGCTTTAGCGCGCCTTCCAGCGCCATCGGATAATCGGGCCCGCGACCGAGGTAGAGCACGTCGTGCGCCGGCGCGATGAGGTGCGCCATCGCCGCGATCTCCTCGTCGTGGTTGAGCGCCGCGTTGAGCGCCGCCGGCGCCTGCTGCAGGTCGCCCACGATGTCGCGCTCCTCCTCCCGGCTGAGGTGGCCATTGGCCCTGGCGAGGTTCGCAGCAAGCGCCGCGAGGACCGCGAGCTGGCACGTGAATGCTTTGGTCGACGCCACTCCGATTTCCGGCCCCGCATGGGTCGGGAGGAGCAAGTCGGCCTCTCGTGCCATCGAGCTCGTCGGAACGTTCACCACGACAGCGATGCGCTGCTTCTCCTCGCGCGCGTGGCGGAGCGCGGCGAGCGTGTCGGCAGTTTCGCCAGACTGGCTGATGAACAGCGCGAGGCCGCCGGGCTCGAGCACCGGCTCGCGGTAGCGGAACTCGCTCGCGACATCGATGTCGACCGGAACGCGGGCGAACTTCTCGATCCAGTATTTGGCGACGAGGCCAGCGTAATAGCTGGTCCCGCAGGCAACGATCGTGACCCGTGTGAAGGAGCCGAGGTCAAGATCTCCGGTCGGAAGCGCCACCTCGCCTTCGAACGGCCGGACATAGCTCTGGAGAGTCTGGGCAACCACGATCGGCTGCTCGAAAATCTCCTTCTGCATGTAGTGGCGGTAATTGCCCTTCTCGACCGGCGCCGAGGATGCACCGGACTCGACGATCTCGCGCTCCACCGGGCGGTTCTCGCGATCGAAAATCTCGATCCGCTCGCGGTGGACCACAGCCCAGTCGCCCTCGTCGAGATAGGCAATGCGCTGCGTCCATGGCGCGACCGCGAGCGCGTCAGAACCCAGGTAATTCTCGCCGTCGCCATAGCCGACCGTCAGTGGGGCTCCCCGGCGAGCGCCGATGATCAGGTCGGGATCGTCGCGGAACAGGAAGGCGATGGCGAACGCGCCGGTAAGCCGCGGGAGCACCGCCGCCACGGCGTCCTGCGGTGAGGCGCCGCTCTCGATCTCCCGAGCTACCAGGTGACCCACGACCTCGGTGTCGGTCTCGCTTTCGAACTTGCGACCTTCGGCGATCAGCTCGTCACGGAGCGGTTTGAAATTCTCGATGATCCCGTTGTGAACCAACGCGACGGATCCGACGATGTGCGGATGGGCATTGCCGACGGTCGGCGCGCCGTGCGTCGCCCAGCGCGTATGAGCGATTCCGGTTGTCCCGTGCAGCGGATCGGCCTTCAGCTCGCGCGCGAGATTCTCGAGCTTGCCCTCGGCCCGGCGGCGGTCGAGGCGGCCTTCGTTGATCGTGCAGATTCCGGCCGAATCATACCCGCGATATTCGAGGCGCTTGAGCCCGTCGAACAACCGCTGCGCAACATCGGACTTGCCGACGATTCCGACAATTCCGCACATCTTAGTCTGCCGCTTTCCGGGTCATCCGCTCGCGGAAACGCCTCGCCCAGCCCGCGATCCCCTTTTGCTCAGTCCGTTCGATCGCGAGGCTGTCAGGCTCGACATCGCGGGTAATGACCGAACCTGCGCCCACGACGGCGCCGTCGCCGATCCTGACCGGCGCAACGAGCGCGCTGTTCGATCCGATGAACGCGCCCTCGCCGATCTCGGTCCGGTACTTGCCGAAGCCGTCGTAGTTGCACGTGATTGTCCCTGCCCCGATGTTCGCGCGCGCGCCGATTGACGCATCCCCGACATAGGACAGATGATTGACCTTGGCCCCTTCGCCGACCTCGGCCTTCTTCAATTCGACGAAATTGCCGACCTTGCTCCGTTCGCCCAGCCTGGTGCCCGGACGGATGCGGGCGAACGGCCCGATCTTCGCCTTCGCACCGATCGCCGCCCCTTCGATATGGCTGAAGGCGTGGATCGTGGCCCCGTCCGCGACCTCGACCCCTGGGCCAAACACCACGTGCGGCTCCACCGTCACATCACGGCCGAGCTTCGTGTCATAGGCGAACCACACGCTTTCGGGGTCAATCAACGTCGCGCCCTCGTGTAGGACCTGCTCGCGCCGGCGCCGTTGCCATTCGAGCTCGAGGTGGGCGAGCTCGGCACGGCTGTTGACGCCCGCTGTCTCGTAGGGATCGCCTTCGATCACCACCGCTTCGCGCCCTTCGGCGGCGGCGATGTTGGCGACGTCGGGCAGATAATATTCGCCCGCCGCATTGTCGTTGCCCACCTTCGCTAGCCAGCGGAAAAGGTCCTTGGCGCGGATCGCCATCATGCCCGAGTTGCAGAGGCGCACCGCGCGCTCTTCCTCGGTGGCGTCCTTATATTCGACCATCTTGGCGATACGGTCGCCCTGGCCGAGGATGATCCGGCCGTATTTGAGGGGGTCGGGCGGGCAGGACGCGAGCACGACCACGCCGGGTCCGCCGTCGCCGTCGAGGCGGTCGAGCATCCGCCTCAGTGTCTCGGCCTCGACGAACGGCGTATCGCCGTAGAGGATCAGGACGGGACCGTCGTAGCCGGCGAGTGCTTCGGCCGCCTGTTCCACCGCGTGACCGGTGCCTTTCTGTTCGGCCTGGAAAACGACCGTGACGTCGCGGCCCGCGATCGCCGCCTCGACCTGTTCGCGGCCCTTGCCGACGACGACGACCCGCTTGTCGGCGCCGAGCGCGTCGACGCGGTCGAGCAGGTGGAGCAGCAGCGGCCGGCTGGCGATCGGGTGAAGCACCTTGTGCGTATCCGAGCGCATCCGCGTGCCCTGGCCGGCGGCAAGGATGACAACGGCGAAGCGGCGCTGGTCGCTCATCGCGGCGAGCAATGGCATGGCGCTCCGGCGAGCGCCAGTATCCTCAATATGAAAAGGGCGGCTCGGCGAGCCGCCCTCCGATTCATGCCCTAGAACCTCGCCCTAGAAGATGTTCTGGTAATATTCGTTCCCGACGAAGCCCATCTTCTGCACGTGGGCCTTCTTGGTGATCGCTAGTACCTCGTCGACGAGCTCGTAACGCGCGGTCGCGTCGGGCTGCAGGTGCAGCTCCGGGATTGGGTTCATCTGCTGGGTCACTTCGAGATACTGGCGCAGCTGCTGCTGGGTGATCGGCGTCCCGTTCCAGGTGATTGCCCCGCCGGCGGTGACGCCGACGGTGTTCTTGAGCGGCTCGATCGGCGGCGGCGGCTGATGCGTGTTCTGCGGCAGGTCCAGCTTCACGGCATGGGTCTGCGGCGGGATCGTCATGATCAGCATGATGATGAGAACGAGCAAGACGTCGATAAGCGGCGTGATGTTCATGTCCACCATCGGCTCGCCAGAAGCATTATCGCCCGTGGTCTGCATCGACATAGCGAATACTCCTACAGCCGCGCGGCCGGGCCAGCGCCCGGTTGCGAGATGAACCCGACCCGCTGGAAGCCTGCTTCCTGCATGGTCAGGATGGTGGCGCCGATGCATTTGTACGGCGTGTTCACGTCGCCGCGGATGTGCGCCTCGGGCATATTGTCTTCGTTGATGTTCTGAACCCCGCCCACGGCCTTGATCTGGTCCTCGAGCTTCTTGACGGCGCGGTCGAGCAGATCTTTCTGCGTAACCTTGGTCAGCTGCCAATAGACTTCGCAGGTGCCGCCGGGCCCGCCGCGAACACTCAGCGAGACGTTCTCGGGCTTGGTGATTGTGGGCTGATAGGCGACCTTCGGCAAGGTTACCGGAATACGGTGAGTCACCACCGGGATGGTGATCAGGAAGACGATCAGAAGCACCAGCATGACGTCGGTCATAGGAACCACGTTGATGTCCGAGATCGCGGTGTCGTCGTCACCTTCTAATACTTGGCCTGCCATACGGCTGGGTTCTTTCTTGCTTCGAAACGGCGGAGGCCCGGCGCCGCCGGACCTCCGCGCCGATTACTTGACGTTGGTCGGGGTCGCGTCGGTGCGTCCGGTGCGCAGCGGCTCGCTGCCTGCGGCCGGAGCCGTCCTCGTCGAAGCAGTCGTCGTCCGCGCCGCCGGGGCGGCAGTGCCGACGCGCGGCTTCACCGAGCCGTCCGACATCAGATAGCCATGAAGGTCGTTCGTGAAGGCCGCGAGGTCCTCCATGATCGACTTGTTGCGGCGGATGAGCCAGTTGTAGGCGAGCACCGCCGGAACCGCGACGACAAGGCCGAGCGCGGTCATGATCAGCGCTTCGCCGACCGGGCCGGCGACCGTGTTGATCGACGCTTCGCCCGACGAACCGATCTTGATCAGGGCGCGGTAGATGCCGACCACGGTGCCGAACAGACCGATGAACGGAGCGGTCGAGCCGACCGTCGCGAGGAAGGCGAGGCCTTCGCCGAGACGGGCGCCGATCGAGCCCTGGCTGCGCGCGAGGCTGTTGGCCATCCAGTCATGCTGGTCGATCGGATCGGTGAGCTTGCCGTGCTGCTCCTGAGCCATCAGCGCATCGTCGACGATCGCGCGATACGCGCTCTTCTGGTCGAGCTTGGTCGCGGCCTCGCGCAGGTTCGGCGAGTTCCAGAAGCTGGCCCGGACCTTGCGTCCCTGGCTGATGATCTTCTGCTGCTGCATCAGCTTGGTAAACAGGATGTAGAACGAGAAGATCGACATCAGGACGAGGATCGTGAACACCGAAATGGTGATGATGCCGCCCTGCTGAAGAGCGGGTCCGATGCCGTATTGTGCTGCGGCTGGTGCTGCTTGCATGCTATTTTCCTTCTGAAAACCTGTCGAAAAACCTAGTTCTTGATCAACCTTGGAGCTGCCACCGGATGGGCGGCGTCTCGAGCGTGTCCGTCGTCGGATTGCCGTTGCTGTCGCGCGCCGGCGTGAACTTCGCGCGGCGGCGAAGAATGTTGCAGGTCGTGGAGTCGAGCGCGCTGTTGCCCGACGATTGAATGATGTTGCAGGCCACGACCTGGCCGGTTGCACTGATGGTCAGCTCGGCCCGGACGGTCCCTTCCGCATTCGCCGCGGCGGCGGAGGCAGGATAATCGTCCGTGGTGAACAGCGAGCGCAAGTCACCCCTCGCGCTCTGGGCCGAAACTGTCTTGTGCGGCGGTGGCGGCGGCGGCGGGGGGGCCGGGGCGACCGGGGGGATGTACACTGGCGGGGGCGGCGCGGTCACCGTCTGAATGGTTGGCGGCGGCGGCGTATTGACCTGGACCAGCGGCGGCGGAGTCACCGGCGGCGGTGGCACCTTGGGCATGTCCTTCGGCGGTGGCGGGGGCTGCTGCGGTGGCGGCGGCTTCTGCTCGACGTCGATGACCTTCAGGTTCTCGGCCGTCTTCTTGATGACGTCATAGGCGAGACCGGTGACGATCGCATACAAAAGCGATCCGACGACGGCGACCGTCAGGAAGATCGACAGGGCCGGATTACCGCTCAGCTGCTTGCGTTGCGCGTAGGACATTTAACCCGCACTTCTCCTCGACACGCCGTGGTACCCACGGTCACGACTGGGCGCCTAAACGCACGCCCCGTCACTGGGATGGGATCGCCGATATGACACGATGCCTTCGGCGATAAGCGCGCCTCCTTATCGTCGGCTCAAAGACCGTGCAATGGATTTTGTTCCACAGCCGGAAGGCGTGAAACCCGCCTTGGTCCAACGCTTTGCTCAGGCGTCCGGCCAGAGTCCTGCAAACGAGGCAATTTCCACCCCCACGCCGTGGGCGTCCGGATAAACGTCCGGCTTCGACGTCCGGACCCGCAGCGCGCGTACGCCGCGGAACGCCGCGAGCCGCTCGAACACCGCATGGGCGAAGGTTTCCTGGAGGTTGAACCGGCGCGACGCCGCGATTTCCACCACTTCGCTGCGGAGGAAATCATAGTTCCACGCCCGCTCGGGATCATCGTCGACCGGCGGTGCGACGTCCTCGAGCCAGATCTCCATCGTGACCGCCAGCCGCTGGGGCGCTCCGACCTCGAAATCATGGAAGCCGATGTCGACCCGCACTTCGAAGGATTCGAGCAGGATCCGTGCCGAGCGGACCTTCAGCGTCTCGGGAACAAGCCCGTCGAGCTTGGCTTCGGTCATGCATCCCCCAGGAACTGCACGTCTCGTTCAAGCCCGAGGAAACGATGGCCGGAGTCGATGACGAGCAACTGGCCGGTCACGCACCGCGCACCGATGAGATAGCGGATCGCGCCGATGACGTCGGCCGGCTCGACGCCGCGCCCCAGCGGATTGCGCGAATGCATCGCTTCGAAATTCTCCTCGCTCTGACCGCTCGACTGGAGCATCAGGCCTGGCGCGATGCCGTTGACCCGGATGCCGCGCCCGGCAAGCGCACGCGCGGCGAGCTCGGTCAAGCCGGCAAGCGCCTGCTTCGATAATGTGTAGCTGAGATAATCCGGATTGGGCGCGGCGAGCTTGGAATCGAGCATGTTCACGACGAGCGAATCCTCGCCCCGCGCCTGGTCAGCGGCGAAGCGCTCGATCAGCAGCGCCGGCGCGCGGACGTTGACCTGCATGTGAGCCGAAAACTCTTTGGCATCGAACTCGCCGAAGCCATCCCAGGCAAAGCGCGCGGCATTGTTCACCAGCAGCCGCACGGGCGGCAATCCTTCGGCGGCTTTGAAAATGGCGTCCGCGCAGGCAAGGTCATCGAGATCGGCGACGGCCTTGGTCACGCGGGCCGGGACATCGTCCGCTGCATGGTGGACATGGCCGACGACCGCCCAGCCGTCCTCGACGAGCGCGGCCGCGATCTCGCGGCCCACGCGCTTGCCTGCCCCAGTGACGATCGCGGTTCGCTGAGCCTCCATTGCGCGACATTCCTGCCTTGAGCGGAGCGGCGAAGCAATCCAATGACGCTTCCATGCCCGAGAGCCGTCCGCCGATCGACCTTCAAGGCATCAGCCTCGCCGAGCTGCAAAAACTGATCGACGGGCGCCGCCTCCCGCCCGTCGACCGCTGGAATCCGGAGCGCTGCGGGCCTTCGGGCATGCGGATCGCCCGCGACGGCACCTGGTACCACGAGGGACAGCCGATCCGGCGTCCGGCCATGGTTCGGCTGTTCTCGACGGTCTTGAGGCGCGAGCCCGATGGAAGCCACGTCCTCGTCACGCCGGTCGAAAAGCTCACGATCGAGGTCGAAACCACGGCCTTCCGCGCAGTCGAGATGAGCAGCGAACGCGAAGGCGCCCAGCGCCAAATTGCCTTCCGGCTCGATAGCGGCGATGCCGTGATCCTCGGCTCCGACCACCCGCTTCGCATGATCGAGACCGTGAACGGCCCCTCCCCCCGAGTGCTTGTGCGCCACGGCCTCGAGGCGGAGCTCAGCCGCTCGGTCTATTACGAACTTGCCGAAATCGCGCTTGCGGAGGGCAACGAACCGCCCGGCGTGTGGAGCTGCGGAACCTTCTTCCCGCTGGGCCAGAACGCATGAGCGCTCTTGCCGACCGGCTGCGCGCCGCCTTGTCGCGGCCGCCCCCCGAGCCGCCGCTCGAAGGCGACCTGCCCGAGCTTCGCGCCCAGGCATCGAACAAAGCCGCAGTGCTGATCGCGATTACGGATCGTGCGGAGCCCGGTTTGCTCCTGACCGTCAGGCGCGAGCACCTTCGCACGCACGCAGGCCAGATCTCCTTTCCCGGCGGCCGCGTTGAGCCCGGTGAAGAGCCGGTCGCCGCGGCGCTTCGGGAAGCTCACGAGGAAATCCTCCTCGATCCCGCAGCGGTCGAGCTGGTCGGCGCGCTCGATTCTTATCGCACCGTTACCGGCTATCTGATCACACCGGTGATCGGCGCGGTCCCTTGCGACCTGCCGCTCGAGCCGCACGAACATGAAGTCGCCGAACTGTTCGAGGCCCCGCTTTCCTTCCTTCTCGACCCCGCGAACCTTCGCCGCCAAAGCGCGCTGTTGCAGGGACGCGAGCGGCACTATTACGAGATCGTCTGGAACGGGCGCAGGATCTGGGGGGCAACCGCGGCCATGATCGTCAACCTTTCGCGCAGGCTCAAGTGGCGCTGACCATTGATCCCGTGAAATGGCGCAGCCGCCGCGGGATGAAGCGGCTGCTCAACGCTCTCGGCGCGAAGGAGGGGCTGACCCGCTACGTCGGCGGCGCGGTGCGCGACGATCTGCTCGATCTGCCCGTCAGTGACGTTGACCTCGCGACGCGCATCGAACCCGATGAGGTCATCCGCCGCCTCGAAGCCGCCCGGATCAAAGCGGTCCCGACGGGCATCGACCACGGCACCGTCACCGCGGTCAGCGACGGCCATCCCTATGAAATCACCACGCTGCGGCGCGACGTGTCCACCGACGGTCGTCGCGCGACCGTCGCGTTCACGAGCGATTGGGAAGAAGACGCCGCGCGCCGGGACTTCACCATCAACGCGCTCTCGGCCGATCCGCAAACGGGTGAGGTGTTCGACTATTTCGGTGGGCTCGACGATCTGGTCCAGCGGCACGTGCGCTTCATCGGAGATCCGCTAAAACGCATTGCCGAGGATCATTTGAGGATCCTCCGCTATTTCCGCTTCCATGCGCGCTTCGGCGCGGGCGAGCCCGACCAGGCGGCGCTCTCGGCCTGCACCGCGCGCGCAAACGACTTGATGGCGCTCTCTCGCGAGCGGATCGCTGACGAGCTTTTGAAGCTCCTCGCCTTCGCGGACCCGGCGCCCACGGTAAGGATCATGGTCGAACACGGAATCTTCAGGCCCATCGTGCCGGAAATCACCCGCCACCGCGTCTCTCGCCTCACCGCGCTGATCGAAGCGGAGGAATCGGCGGGGGCCGAGCCGGACGCTCTTCGCCGGCTAGCGGCGCTGTTGCCGAGCGATCCTGCGGTCGCCGAATCCGTCGCCGCGCGCCTGAGGCTCTCGAACAAGGCGCGAAAGCGGCTCGCCTGCGCCGTCGCTCCGGGTTCGGACTCCCGACCGGAGGCGCTGGTCTATCGCCTCGGCAGGGATTGCGCGGTCGACCGGCTGCTGCTCGCCGCGCGGGTCGGCGATGCCGCGCGTGCCGGCAATTGGAAGGTGCCGCGGATTCCGATCAGCGGCGGCGCGTTAATCGCGCGCGGGCTGCCCGAAGGCCCCATCGTCGCGCGCACGTTGAAGGCGATCGAAGATCGCTGGGTCGAGACTGCCTTCCCGGACGGCGACGCGTTTGAGGCGATTGTCGCCCGCGCATTGGAAGAGGCGGCGCGCTAGCTGCCGATCCTGCTTGCACGACGGACCTTGTCGACCGCGCCCGGCCTCACCTTCTCGCCCCGCTTCTGGGTCGAGCGCACCTTGAGCAAGTCCTGTCTCGAGAGAATCCCGACCACCTGGCGGCTTTCCGGATCGATGATCGGCACTCGGCCGGAACCGGATTCGACCATCATGTCGGCAACCTCGCCGCACGGCGTTTCGGGAAAGGCGACCAGCGTCGATGCATCGGAAAGGACGTCCGCAAGCTGGCCCTCCAGCGGCCGCTTGTCGTGCTTCCAGCGCAGCGCATCGGTCCGCGATACCAGGCCCAGCAAATGCCCGCGCTCGTCCACCACCGGATAGGAGCGATGCTGCGCCTCTTCACTAAAGAAGGTCACGGTATCGGACAGGGTCATCGTGCCCGGCAGCGTGTTGGGGTGCGGAGTCATCACTTGGCCGGCGAGAAGGAATTCGAGCGCGTCGACCGAATATTCGCGAAGGACGTGCCGGCCGCGCCGGGCGATCTTCTCGGTCAGGATCGAGCGCTTCATGATCAGCACGCTGACCGCATAAGCCGCGGAACCGGCCGCGATCGTCTCTGGCAAGGCCGAGAGGTGATTGGTGAGCTCGGCCGCGAACAATGCGCCGGTCATCGGCGCGCGCATCACGCCGCTCATGACGCCGGCCATTCCGATCATCGCCCAGAACCCCGGATCGCCGGGGAGATACTGACCGATGAGGAAGCCGGCGCATCCGCCGAGGATCAGCAGCGGCGCCAGGATTCCGCCCGACGTGCCGGAACCGAGCGCCACCAGCCACACCGCGGCCTTCACGACCAGCAGCAGCACGACCGCCTTGATGATCAGATTGCCGTTCACCAGCGCGTCGATCGTGCCGTAACCGGCGCCGAGGACCCGCGGCTCGATCAGACCGCCGACACCGACGACGATCGCGCCGATTGCTGGCCACCACATCCAGTGGATTGGAAGCCGGTGAAAGCCGTCCTCGATGCGGTACAGGATGAACGACAGGATCGCGGCTTCCAGCCCGGTGACGAGGCCGAGGAGTGCGGAGATCGCTACCGGCTCGATCCCTGCCGGCGTCGGCGCGGCGAACGGGAACAGCGGGCCGGAACCGACAAGCAGGGGACGCCAGGCAAGCGAAACCAATACCGCCGTCGCGACGGGGACGAAGCTGCGCGGTTTCCATTCGAACAGCAGCAGCTCGACCGCGAGCATGATCGAGGCGAACGGCGTTCCGAAGATTCCCGTCATTCCCGCGCACGCGCCGGCGACGAGCAAGGTCTTGCGCTCGGCCGCGCTCAATCGGAACAGCTGCGCGAACAGCGATCCAATCGCGCCGCCGGTCATGATGATCGGCCCTTCTGCGCCGAACGGTCCGCCGCTTCCGATCGACACCGCGGACGACAGCGGCTTGAGCAGCGCCACGCGCAGCGACAGCTTGCTTTCGCCGAACAGGATGGTCTCGATCGCTTCGGGGATTCCGTGGCCGCGGATCTTGTCGGACCCGAAGCGCGCCATCAGGCCGACCACCAGCCCGCCGAGCACGGGGATGCCGAGCGTCGCTGCGCCCGGCTGGACCGCGGCCATGTCGGCCATCTGGACCGACCAGCGGTGAAACCAGAACAGGTTCGTCGCGAGATAGATGAGCTTCAGAAGCGCCCACGCGCTGAACGCTCCGCCGGTCCCCGCAACCGTCGCCATCGCGGCGAGGATGAGCATTCGGTAGTCGGCGCTATAGTCCGCTAGACGGCGGGGATGGTGCGGGCCAGAAACCATGGCGCGCGCATGTGACTTAGCCACGCCGGAATGCAACCGAAGCGGCGCTCACTTGACTTTGGTCAAGGAAACGGCGGCTCAGCGACCGCGCAGCAAGTCGGAATAATGCTGCGCTAGCTCCTGGTGGACACGGCGCGCGACTTCGGACGCGGCGCTCTTCGCCGCTGCGCGCTCCGCCAGCTCGCGCCTGCGGAAATACTCAAGCGTCTCCTGATCCACGTGACCCCCGCCCCGAATCGAGAGGATTCTCCGCCGACTATCGTGCAACCGGTCGCTGCAGCCAATAACTTAGAGCAGTTTCCGTGACTTAGCGGCGCCGAGGATCACGAAAGTCGAGCGCCCGAGCGGGCCAGCGCGACTTCCGGCAGCAGCTCGACTTGTGCGGCAGCGCGGGTAGCGACACGCGCAGCGGGCTGCGTGACGCGCTCGGGCGCAAGTGATTGATAGCGCGCGAACAGCTCGGCGAAGTGCTCGTCCATCGTGCGCGGGCGGCTGGCTCGCACCGCGGCGGCTCGTTGGAGCTCCGGGCCCCGGTTGACGAACCGCGCGATTGCTTGCTCGAGCGACTGCTCGCGCCCGGCCCGGTAGCTCGTCCCCGCGCCTTCGACGAGCTGGTCGATCGCCGCCCCCTTGTCGGGAACGATCAACGGAATTCCGCTCGCCCGCGCCTCCGCGGCGACCAGGCAGAAGGTCTCGGCTTCGCAGCCGTGGACCAGTCCGTCGGCACTCGCGAGCAGCGAAGCGAGCTCCGCGCGGTCGGTGATCGGCGGAAGGACGTCCACATTGCCATATTGTTCGGCGATCATTTCGAGCTTCTGCCGCTTCGACCCGTGGCCGACCAGCAGCAGCCCGACGGGCAGCTTCCGCCCGCACTCGCCCGCGGCCCTCAGCACCAGTTCCCAACGCTTCTCGGCCGAGAAGCGGCCGACGCCGAGAAGGAGCACGCCGTCGGGGTCTAGGCCGAGGCCGGCAAGCGCCGAGCGGCGAAGTTCCGCGGACCTCAGCGACGGCGAGAATACTCCAGCTTCGACGCCCATCCGGATCGTCTCAATATTCTGGACTCCCCCGTCCGCAAGCCGGTCCGCGAGATGGCTGTTCGCGCAGACCACGCTGTCGAACATCTGTCCGAGGCCGCGCAAATGGCGCCAGAACGACCCGAAGCAGCGGTCGATCACCCGCCTCGAAGCGATGCCGCCGAGCCAGCGGTAGGCATAAGCCGCGAGCGGGTCGGCGTGCATCACGAGCGAACGGCTCGCCGCGCCCTGCCAGCGGCCGACCATGGTCGCGCTCGACCACGGCGACGATGCCTCGACATGGTCCGGCTGCCACGCATCCAGCGTCGCATGAAGCATCCGCTCGTCGTCGAAATAGCGGTAGCGGCGGTCAACCGGCAACTGGGGCGAGGGAATGCTCACCAGGTACGCGCCGGGGCCGCGCTTGGTCACCTTGTGATCCTCTCCCGGGACGACCACGACCATCTCGTGGCCGAAGCGCGCGGCCGCCCGCAGCTTCGCCTCCACATAGGTGCGAACGCCGCCGCCAAAGGGCGAGTAAAACGCTGAAACGTCGACGATACGCATCGGTTTGAGGAAGCGGTCCGGAGCAGTAAACATCAAGTGAAGCTTTTTTAATGGACTGGCACCGACGGCAGGCTTGGCGCAGAAGCGCGCCAATGTCGACAGCCGCTCAACACCTGCTGCTCGCGTCCATCCATGACGTGTCGCCGCGCTTCGAAAGCGAGGTCGACCGGCTGCTTGAAATTCTCGGTCCGCACATTGGCGAACGGCTGGCGATGCTGGTCGTGCCGAACCATTGGGGCGACGCGCCCATCATCCCCGGCTCGCCCTTCGCGGCGCGTATTCGCGGCTGGGCCGAAAGCGGCGTCGAGATCTTCCTCCACGGCTATTTCCACCGTGACAAGTCGCGGCACGAAGGGGCCGCCGACCGCGTGCGCGCTCGGCTCATGACCGCCGGCGAAGGCGAATTCCTCGGTCTTTCGCGGGAGGACGCGTCGGCGCGCATCGCCGAAGGACGCGCTCTGGTCGAAGACGTGATCGGCCGCCGGGTTGACGGCTTCGTCGCACCGGCCTGGCTCTATGGCAAAGGCACGCTCGCGGCGCTCGCCGATAGCGGAATTCCGCTCGCCGAGGATCATTGGCGCGTGTGGTCGCCGCCGACGGGCGACCGCCTTGCGTCCGGCCCGGTCATCACCTGGGCAAGCCGCACGCGGATGCGCCTCGCCTCGTCGCTCGTCGCAGCGGCGGCGCTGCGGCGGGCCCCGCTCGAGGTTCTGCGCATCGGTGTCCATCCGCCCGACTGCCGCCATCCGGCGCTCATTCGCAGCATCGACAAGACTTTCGGCATTGCTCGCCGGACGCGCCGGGCCGGGCGTTATTCCGACCTTCGGCGGCGTGATTTCCAATATTCGAGCGCCGCGTCGGCTTCGAGCGGCCTGGCGAAATAGAAGCCCTGGCCCGAGGCACAGCCCAGCGTCGCAAGCGTCGTTGCCAGCTCGACCGTCTCGATGCCTTCCGCAGTGGTCGACATGCCGAGCGCTTCGGCGAGGCTGAGCACCGCGCGGACGATCGCCACCGCGTCGGGATCGACCATCATGCCCGACACGAAGCTCTTGTCGATCTTGAGCACATCGATCGGCAGCCGCTGGAGGTAGGCGAGGCTCGAATAGCCGGTGCCGAAATCGTCCATCGCGACGGTCGCATTGAGCGCTTTCAGTGCATCGAACACGCGGGTCGCACGCGCCGGGTCCTGGACGATCGAGCTTTCCGTGAGCTCGAGCGTCAGCCGGTCGCCGGTCAACCCACTCGACTTGAGGGCGCTCGCCACGACGGCTGCAACGTCGTCGCGCGCGACCTGAATCGCCGAAAGATTCACGCCGACGTAGAGCGGCAAGGTCTCGCCGATCTTGCGGTCCCATTCGGCGAGCGTCTGCGCGGCCTTGTCCATCGCCCAGCGGCCGAGCTGGAGGATCAGGCCGGATTCCTCCGCGACCGGGATGAACTCCGTCGGGCTGATCTCGCCGCGGTCGTCGTGGGTCCAGCGCGCCAGCGCCTCGAAGCCGGCGACGTCGCCGGTCTTGAGGTTGATCAGGGGCTGGTAGAAAAGCTTAAGCTGGTCCTTGTCGAGCGCGCGGCGCAGCTCGGTTTCGATCGAGAAGCGTCGCCTCGCCTCGGTCGCCTGCTTCGGCTCATAGACCTGCGGCTTACCGGCGATCTTTGCCTGTTTGACGGCGAACTGGGCATTGCGGAACAGCTCTTCGGGTTCCTGGTTCGCGGTCATCAGCGCAACGCCGATCGCGCATTCGACGCGGATCTCGAGCTCCGACAGCTTGAACGGCGCCGCCATCACTTCCTGGATGCGCTCGGCCGCCTTCAGCGCGTCCTCGATCCCGCGCCGGAGCGACACCAGAATGCCGAACTCATTGCCGCCGGTCCGCGCGAGCACGTCGCCGGCGCGAAGCGCCAGGATCAACCGCCGGGCGAAGGTGATCAGCAACTCGTCGCCGGCAAGGCTGCCCATCGATTCATTGATCCGCGAGAAGCGGAGCATGTCGACCACGAGGACCGCATGTTCAAGGTCGACCTCATCCATCTCCCCGGCATTTTCGATCGCTTCGGTGAAAGCGAGGCGATTGGGCAGGCCGGTGAGGCTGTCGCGCAGCATTTCGGCCCGGAGGGTGCGTTCCGCCTGCAGCTCAACGGTGCGATCGACGACGCTGAGGAGGCAGCGGCCGCTCGATCCGTTCGACCTCGGCAACGGCGCCAGCTTGATCCGGTAGAATTGTGCGGAAACGCCATCGCCGTCCTTGAAATCGAGCTCGCCCGCTTCGTCCCCCCCATCGAAAAAGTCGTGGAGAAGCGCCGCGATCGGCCCGGTCTTCAGGCAGTCGGCGTTGTTCCAGTCGAGCGCGGTGCAGTTCGAGCGGTCGACGAGTTCGAGGAAGCGGCTGTTATTCAGCGCGACATTGAACGATCGGTCGTCGCGGCGTTCGATCACCGCAGCGGCGATCGGGAGGGCGTCGAGCAAACCGGTATCGTCCGCTATCGCAAGATGCGGAGTCGCGCCCGGATTGTCCGTCCGGCGGCGCCTCTCGACGGTCGCCGGCCGGCTTGCTGCAGCCTGCATGGCCGCCTCTATGCGCGCGAGGGGTTAATTCCGGGTATCTTTTTCCCGGTGTGCAGGATTGTAATCGAAGCGCCAGCGACCCCTAACCGAACCGGTTGTTGCGCGGGAACCCAATCGGCGGCATCCGTCCCGCGGCTCCGCGGGCGGCGCGCCAAGGCGAGAGGTCGCTTTCGGTGCGGACCCGGCCGCTTTCGCCTCCAAGCGCCCAGCTCAAGCCGTCGTCCGACCGGAACGCGACCGCGTCCGACAGGCCGCCGTCGCGATAACGCTGGAGCATCACCCCCTGCCCTCGCGACAGCTCCGGCAGCTCGGCCAGCGGAAACACGACCATCTTGCGGTTCTCGCCGACCACCGCGACAGTGTCCGCGCCTTCGCCGATCGCCCGCACGACCGCGACCGTCGCACCGGCGCGCAGGTTGACCAGCTGCTTGCCCTTGCGCGTCTCGGCCAGCGTCGCCTCGCCGCTGGTGACGAAGCCGCGTCCGTCGGAGGAAGCGACGAGCAGTTTCATATCCGGCCGAGCAACCACGAGCTGGACGATGTCGACCTCCGCCTCGAGGTCGATGAACAGCCGCACCGGCTCGCCGAATCCGCGCGCGCTCGGAAGCTTGTCGCCGGCCAGCGTGTAGACCCGACCGTTCGACGCGAAGAGCGCGAGCTTGTCGGTGGTCTGCGCATGGAAGTGGATAAATGGTTCGTCGCCCTCGCGCCATTTGAGGTCGGCGACCTGCTCGAGCGCGAGATGACCCTTCATCGCCCGGATCCAGCCGCGCTGCGACAGGATGACGGTGATCGGTTCCTTCTCGATCATCGCCGACCAGTCGATTTCGCGCGGCGACGCTTCGGCCGGGCTGAGAGCGGTCTTTCGCTCGTCGCCGAACTTGTCGCGGACCGCCGCGAGATCGCGTTTAATCCGAGTGCGCTGGCGGGCGGGACTTTCAATCAGCTTGGCGAGCTCCTCGCGCTCTTTGCCCAGCGCCTCGCGCTCCTTCGCGATCTCCATCTCCTCGAGCTTCCGCAATGACCGCAGGCGCATGTTGAGGATCGCCTCGGCCTGCCGGTCGGAGAGCGAGAACTCGGCCATCATCACCGCCTTCGGCTCGTCCTCGGTACGGATGATCTCGATCACCCGGTCCAGGTTCAGGAACGCGATGAGGAAGCCGTCGAGCAGCTCCAGCCGCTCGTCGATCTTGCCGATTCGAACCTCACTCCTTCGGATCAGCACCGCGATCTGGAACTTGAGCCAGGCGGCGAGCGCGTCCTTCAGGCTCATCACGACCGGCGTGCGGTTCTCGTCGAGGACGTTGAGGTTGAGCGGGAAGCGCACTTCGAGGTCGGTAAGCCGGTAAAGGCTTTCCTCGAGCAGGTTCGAATCGACGGTGCGCGCGCGCGGCTCGAGGACGATCCGCAGGTCCTCGGCGCTTTCGTCGCGCACGTCGGCGAGGATCGGCAGCTTCTTGTCGGCGATCAGCGCCGCGATCTGCTCGATGAGCTTGCCTTTCTGAACCCCGTACGGGATCTCGCTGATCAGCAAGTGCCAGCCGCCGCCTTTCTCCACGGCTTTTTCGATCTTCGCGCGCAGCCGGAACGCGCCACGGCCGCTGACATAGGCTCGCTCGATGGTCTGCGGGTCGTCGACCAGCACGCCGCCGGTCGGAAAATCCGGCCCCTGGACGATGCGCACGATCTCCCGGTCCTCGGTTTTCGGCTCCTCGATCAACTGGATGGCCGCCGCAATCAGGTCGCTGACGTTGTGCGGGGGAATCGAGGTCGCCATTCCGACGGCGATCCCGCTCGCGCCGTTCGCAAGCAGGTTCGGAAACAGGCCGGGGAAGACCTCCGGCTCCTCTTCCTCGCCATTGTAGGTGGCCTTAAAATCGACAGTGCCTTCGTCGAGCCCGGCCATCAGCTGCATCGCGACCGGCGTCAGCCGCGCCTCGGTGTAACGGTAGGCGGCCGCGTTATCCCCGTCGATGTTGCCGAAATTGCCCTGTCCGTCGACCAGCGGGTAGCGAAGCGCGAAATCCTGCGCGAGCCGGACCATCGCGTCATAGACCGACTGGTCGCCGTGCGGGTGATATTTGCCGATGACGTCGCCGACGACCCGCGCCGATTTCTTGTAGGCGCCCGCCGGATCGAGCCGGAGCAGCCGCATCGCCCACAGCAGCCGCCGGTGCACCGGTTTCAGCCCGTCGCGGACGTCGGGAAGCGAGCGGGCGGTGATCGTCGACAGCGCATAGACGAGGTAGCGCTCGGACAAAGCGGCATCGAACGGGGTGTCGATAATCGAGGAAAGATCGGACTCAGCCATGGCCGCTGCCTAGCAACTCGGCCGAGGCGGTGTCACCGCCCCGCACCACCGATCTTGGCGAAAAATCAGTGCGGGATCTGGTCGATGTCGATCGGATCCCACGACGCCGGGTCGGAGCCGCTGGTTACCGGCGAGTCGAGATCGCCCTCGTCGTCGTTCCCGCGCAGCAACGAGAGATCGATCAGGTCGTCCTCGTGCTTCTTCTTTTTCTGATCGTCGCTTGATGTCCCGTCCGAAAGCCACGGCACGACCTCGTCGCGCGGCACGTTCGGCGCGGGCGGAGGAGGCGGCGCTCCGGGCGGCGGCCCAGGGGTCGGGGGCGGCGCCGGCGTGGGCGGCGCCGGCGTGGGCGGCGGCGCCGGCGTAGGCGGGGCCGGTGTCGGTGGCGGCGCCGGTGTCGGCGGCGGCGCGGGCGGAGGCGGCGCTGGCGGAGGCGGCGCTGGCGGAGGCGGCGCGGGCGGAGGCGGCGCGGGCGGAGGCGGCGGCGGCGGAGGCGGCGCGGGCGGAGGCGGCGCTGGCGGCGGCGGCGGTGGCGGAGGCGGCGCGGGCGGAGGCGGCGCGGGCGGAGGCGGCGGCGGCGGAGGCGGCGCGGGCGGAGGCGGCGCGGGCGGAGGCGGCGGCGGCGGAGGCGGCGCGGGCGGAGGCGGCGCGGGCGGCGCAGGCGGCGCAGGCGGCGGAGGCGGCGGCGGAGGTGCAGACGCCGGCGGATGGTCGGGCGGCGGCGGCGGCGCCGGCGGTGTCGGCGGCGGAGGCGCTGGCGGCGCCGGAGGCGGAGGCGGAGGAGCTGGCGGAGGCGGCACAGCCGGTGGTGGTGGTGGCGGCGGCGGAGGCGGAGGAGGCGGCGGCCCGCCGGCGTTTCCCTGGTCGCCGCCGTTCCCGTTGTTGCCGTTGCAAGGATTGCCGTTCCCCTTCGCGCAGGGGTCTCCCGGCGGGCTTGGCGGCGGCGGCGGTGGCGACGCTGGCGGCGGTGGAGGTGGAGGCGGCGGCGGCGGCGCGCCCGCGTTCCCTTGCGAACCGCCATTGCCGTTGTTGCCGTTGCATGGGTTGCCGTTGCCCTTCGCGCACGGATCTCCCGGCGGTGTCCCGGCCGGAGGTCCAGTGTTCGGCGGCGGCGGAGGCGCTGGCGGCGGCGGCGGCGGTGGTGGAGGGGGTGAGCCACCGGCATTCCCCTGTGACCCTCCATTGCCGTTGTTGCCGTTGCACGGGTTGCCGTTGCCCGACGCGCACGGGTCGCCCGGCGGCGTGCCCGCTGGCGGTCCGGTCGTCGGCGGCGGAGGCGGCGGAGGCGCGGGCGGTGGAGGCGGCGGCGGCGAGCCACCGGCGTTTCCTTGATCGCCGCCGTTCCCGTTATTGCCGTTGCAAGGGTTTCCGTTCCCGGTCGAGCACGGGTCGGGCGGCGGCTGATGATCACTGCTGTTTCCCGCGTTGCCGTTAGTTCCGTTGCCGTTGTCGCCGTTGTTGCCGTGGTCCGCCGCTGCGGGCGGCGGTGGAGGCGGCGGCGGTGCGGTCTTCGAATGATCCTCGGTATGCGCCGCTGACGAGGTGCCGCTGGTGCTGAGGACGATCGCTCCATTCTCCATGTGCGCCGCATCGGCTGGTGCTGGCGCGCCGTTCGTGACCAGAAGCCCTTCGATCTCGCTGCCGCGCGTCATCGTCGAACCGGAGGGAACGACGACGCCTTGAAGCGGAATGCGGGATTCGCCTGCGCCAACGCCGCCACCGGCGCTTCGCGGGGCGCTGCCGGGTCCGCCGGTATCCACTTCGATGTCGAACAATCCGCCGCCCGCTCTGACCGGAACCGGAGCGCCCGCGGCAGGAATCGTATCCAGGCGGCGCTGCATCAGCGACTGGCGATCGAGCAACGGGGTCTGTTCAGCGGAGCCGCCGGGCAGGACTTCGCCAGGCACCGTAGGACGCGCCGATTGCGTCGGTACCGGCGGGTCCAGCAGGATCGGAGCTGCAAGCGCGCCAGTAGCCGCCAGCGCCGCGATCGCGCACGCGCACAGCAACGGCGCGCGTCGCAACGCGCGAACAGTCACATGATCTTGGCCTAAGGCCCCCACGGCGCTCCTTTCGCCCCAAGAGGAGACGCGCAATCCATCAACCTACTGATGAACTGAAAACCCGAACAGCGAATCAGTTAATGAAGCAAGCGGATTCGTTAACTGGTTGTCCCAAAACGGGAATTTAAACAGCAGTAATCGGAGAAATCACCGGTCCGGAGGAAATCGACTCGGAACCGGACGGATCGGCGACGAACGCCGGTCCGGCAGTCGACCGCGCTACGCGCCAATTGGCGCAGGAGCGGCCATTGCAGGGTTCGCGCCGAGCTGGGCAATCGCGCTCTGCATTTCATCCACCAGCCATTCGCGGAAGCGTTTGACCTTTGGGACCATGCGGCGCTCGGTCGGGTAGACCAGCCAATAAGCCCAGCCGCGCGTGGAGATCCGCTCGGGAAACGGCACGCACAAGCGCCCCGCCGCAACATCGCCCTTCCACAGCAGCGGGGTCAGCAGCGCGAAGCCCTGCCCTGCCATCGCGGCGTGGCCTTCGTCGGCCTGGCTGTCGAGCCGGACTCCGGGACGGCGGAAGACTCCATCCTCCGCCGGCACGCCGTTGTCCGCGAACCATTGCATCCACCAATCGTCGCTCGGGTTGATGAGGTGCTGGGCGGGGAGGTCGGAAGGCTCGAGCTTGCGCCCGAGCTCGCCCTCGATCTCCGCGATGCATTCCGGGCTGGCCATCGGCGTGAAGCTCGATTTGAAGAGCTCATAATGTTCGAGGCCTTCCCAGTCGCCCCGCCCGGCGCGGATGGCGACGTCGGCTTCCCCCGAACGCAGGTCGATGAGCTCGTTGCTCGTCGTCATGCGAAGAGCAAGCTCGGGATGCGCGATCTGGAACGCGCCCAGGCGCCAGGCGAGCCACGTGTTGGCGAAGGTATGGGTGGTCGTGATCGTGAGGAGCGAATCATCCTCTTCGCGATGGCTCGCGAAGGCCGCCTCGATTGAATCGAACGCGCTCGACAGCGCGGGCAGCAGCCGCGCCCCGAGCGGCGTCAGGCGGACGCGCCCCTTCTCGCGCACGAACAGCGGCGCGCCCATCCGCTCCTCGAGGCTTTTGACCTGATAGGACACCGCCGCCTGCGTCATCCCGAGCTCGGCAGCGGCAGCAGTGAAATTCTCCGCCCTGGCAGCGGCTTCGAAGGCGCGGACCGACGCGAGTGGGGGAAGTCGCCGCATCAGGTGACGTTATAAGTATGACTTATAGATATTGTCGAGCGTTTGATTGGCGAAACGACCGCTCGAACCATAGATAGTTTCCAAGCCGCCGGCGGGAGACTCCCTCCCCTTCAGCCCGCTCCCACCGGCGGCCGTCACCGAAGAAGGAGCCATCGCCATGATTTATGGCCACACCCTCCGTGTGTTCGTCGAGGACGGCCCCGCCGAGCAGCTCGCGAAAGTCACTTCGATCCGCTCGACGGCGCGCTCGTGGCGAGCGCTCGACGAAGCGCGCCGCCTCGAGCTCGTGGAACGCGCGCTCATTCCCGCCAACGACTGCATCGACAGCTTCCCGCTGGCGCTGTGACGCGCCGCAAAAAGGAGGAAAGGATGGTCACCATGATCGACGAGATTTACGACCGCAATTACCAGGCCGCCCGCGCCGGGCTCAACGGCTCGCTCGCCGCCGCCTTCGCCCGTCTCGGCAGCGCCATCAGCAACGCCTTCACGGTTCTCAACCGGATCGAATATTCCGACCCCTGGTCGCCGAAGCGGTGGAAGGCGCGGTCGCATTGACCGTCAGGGGGTGGCGCGCTGGCCAGGCCCAGCGCGCCATCCGTTGATCAACATCAATTCCCCTTCCCCGGTGACTGTTTACATAAGAAAATCAGCTGTTTGTCGAAGATCATGCTTGCGCCGACCGCGAAAATGAGGAGGTTGCACAGGCTCGCCTGAGCCGCTGTGGGGAGCGGCACGGATGTGCATCTAAATCATCGGGGATCGGGGATTGTCCATGTTTCTGAAGTCACTTGCTTCGCGCGTAAGTAGCGGAGCCATCGTCATTGCGCTCGTCGCCGCGGGAACCCCCGCGCTCGCCGCGACGGCAGCTGCAACCGCGCCGGCGGTCAACGGCTGGGGAGTTCCGCTCACCGACGTCACGCCCGATCCCTCGATCCGCTACGGCGTACTGCCCAATGGCATGAAATACGCGATCATGCGCAACGCGACTCCGAAGGGTACGGCTTCTGTCAGGCTGCAGATCGGCTTCGGGTCGATCGCCGAGAGCGACAATGAGCGCGGGCTCGCCCATTTCATCGAACATATGGCCTTCAACGGCTCGACCCATGTGCCGGAGGGCAACATGGTCAAGATGCTCGAGCGCGAAGGCCTCGCCTTCGGTCCCGATACCAATGCCCAGACGGGCTTCGACAAGACGACCTACATGCTCGACCTGCCCAAGGCGGACGACGAGCATGTCGACACCGCGATGTTCCTGTTCCGCGAGGTCGCCGGCGAATTGAAGTTCGATCCCGCCGCGGTCGACCGGGAGCGCGGGGTGATCCTCGGCGAGGAACGCTCGAAGGACAGTTTCCAGTATCGGGAAGTGGTCCAGCTGCTCGGGTTCGAAGTGCCCGAGACGCCCTATCCCAAGCGGCTTCCAATTGGGGTTGATTCGGTCCTGAAGACCGCTTCAGCGGATACGATCCGCGACCTTTATCACCGCTATTATCGTCCGGAGAATGCGACGCTGGTGTTTGTCGGCGATGCCGACCCCACCGTCATCGAAGCCAAGATCCGGAAGTTCTTCGCCGACTGGAAGGACGTCGGGCCGGCGGGCGCGCCGCTCCCCCGGGGGAAGGTTGATCTCAGCCGCACCGCTTCCTTCGACAAGTTCGTCGATCCCGCGGCTGCGACCGCTGTGAACTATGCGATAGCTCGACCCTGGAGCGACCCGAAGGATACGCTGGCGGAACGGCGCCACGAGATTGTTCAGACTCTTGCCGCCGCGCTGTTCAACCGCCGGCTCCAGAAGCTCGTCAACGCACCCGGATCTCCGCTTCTCATCGGCGCGATGCGCACGGATGAAGAGCATGACGCCGCCCTCATGACCAGCCTGACCATCGCCGCAAAGGACGGCGCATGGAAGGACGCGCTCACGACCGCCGAGCAGGAAGTTCGCCGCGCGATGAAATACGGCTTCACCGCCGCCGAGTTGACGACCCAGGTGGAGGACACCACGGGTGCTCTAAAGGCCGCGGTCGAAGCGGAGGCTACGCGCTCCAACAAGTCGCTCGCGAACGCAATCCTGTCGGTCGTGGGCACGGACAAGTTCGTGACCACTCCGAAATTCACCGCCGCCGAGTTCGCGGACGTCGCCAAGACGCTGACTCCCGCGGAAGTGAATGCCGCCTTCCGTGAGCTGTGGACGGGAAGCGCGCCGCTGATCCACGTCAGCGCCAAGCAGGACATTCCGACGCAACAGCTCGCTCAGGCCTTCGACGCCAGCCGTCAGATGGCAGTCTCCGCACCCAAACAAAGCGAGGCCAAGGCTTTCGCCTACCAGAGCTTCGGCAAGCCCGGCGTGGTCGCCTCGGACACGCGCGTCGCCGATCTCGGCGTCAGGACGGTTCGATTCGCGAACAATGTCCGACTGAACATCAAGAAGACCGATTTCGAAACCGGCCGGGTCCGGTTCCTCGTTCGCCTTGGCGACGGGATCCTCGACCTTCCCAAGGACAAACCCGGCCTCGCGCCAATGCTCACCCTCACGTCCGCGACGGCGGCGTTGAAGAAGCATTCGCTCGAGGATTTGAAGGAGCTTCTCGCGGGCAAGGTGATCACGGTCGGCACCAAAGTCGAATCCGATGGGTTCGTCGCCAGCGGCGCGACTACGCCGCAGGACCTCGCGCTGCAGATGAAGGTCAGTGCCGCTTATCTCCTCGACCCCGGGTTCCGCCCCGAGGCCGCGGATCAGTGGGCGAATGCCCTTCCGGTCATCGAGAAGCAATTGGATGCCCAGCCCGAACAGGTTGCCGGCGTGCGCGTTCCGATCATTCTCGCAAGCGGCGACCAGCGCTTCGGAATCCCGACCACGGCGGTTCTCTCCAAGCGGAGCTTCAACGAAGCGAAGGCAGCCCTCGCGCCGGTGATCGCGTCCGCTCCGATCGAGATCACCATCGTCGGCGACGTCGACGAGAATGCCGCGATCGCCGCGGTCGCTTCGACCTTCGGTGCGCTTCCGACCCGCAAGCTCAGCACCAGCGTTCCCGCCGACCTGCGCAAGGCAAGCTTCCGCACCGAGACAAGCCCGATCGTCCTCACCGACCAGGGTCCCGCGGACAAGGCCTTGGTCGAGTCAGTCTGGCCGACGACTGACGATTCCAACTATCGCGAAGTCGTCGGGATGGAGCTTTTGAAAGATGTGCTGAGCGTGATGCTCACCGACAGCGTCCGGGAAAATCTCGGCGACAGCTACGGCGTCACCGTCGGCAACAACATGTCCGATGCCTTTACCGGCTTCGGCTATTTGGCGGCGGCAGCGGTGGTCGCGCCGGACAAGACCGACGAAGTGCAAAAAGCGATCGCCGAGGCCGCTGCTCAGCTCCGTGACAAGCCGGTGAGCGACGACATCCTTGCCCGGGCGCGCAATCCGGAACTCGAAAAGGCCGATCACTCCATGCAGGACAACGGCTACTGGCTTACGGCATTGTCGAAAGCGCAGAGCCATCCCGAGCGGCTCGACCGGATCCGCGACAAGAAGAAGCTGATTCAGTCGATCACCGCCGCGGACATCCAGAAGCTGGCGCAAAAATATCTTCGCGCCGACCGGGTCCAGCACGTGAAAATCGTCAGCGACAAGCTGGCAACGACGGCGTCCCGTTAGGGACATCGGTGAATTGCGATGGAGCGGCGGCTCGCCTATAGCCGCCGCTCTTTCCATTTGCCGTTGGAGTGAAGCGAACCGTGGCTCGCCGCCGTCAGATTTACGAGGGCAAGGCCAAGATCCTCTACGAGGGTCCCGAGCCGGGTACGCTGATCCAGTATTTCAAGGACGACGCGACCGCATTCAACGCGCAGAAGCGCGGAACGATCAGCGGCAAGGGCGTGATCAACAACCGCATCTCGGAGCACATCTTCACCGCTCTGCAGACGATCGGGGTGCCCACCCATTTCATCCGCCGCCTCAACATGCGCGAACAGCTGATCCGCCAGGTCGAGATCATCCCGATCGAGGTCGTGGTCCGCAACGTCGCCGCCGGCTCGCTCTCCAAGCGCCTCGGGATCGAGGAAGGGACGCAGCTCCCGCGGACGATCATCGAATATTATTACAAGGACGATGCGCTCGGCGACCCGATGATCGCCGACGAACATATCGCCTGCTTCGGCTGGGCGACGCAGGATGAGATGAACGACATCGCCGACATGGCGATCCGGGTGAACGACTTCCTCTCCGGAATGTTCGCCGCGATTGGCATCCGCCTGATCGACTTCAAGCTCGAGTTCGGCCGCGTGTGGGACGGCGATTATGCCAGGGTGATTCTCGCCGACGAGATCAGCCCCGACGGCTGCCGGCTGTGGGACATGAAGACCAACAAGAAGCTCGACAAGGACCGCTTCCGCCAGGACCTCGGCGGAGTCGAGGAAGCCTATCAGGAAGTCGCCCGCCGCCTCGGCCTGCTCCAGGCGGAAGACGAGTCCGCGGTGCTCGACTTCGACAGTCACCGGAAAAAGCGGGGGCGGTGACACTTCGGCGCGCGCGCGTCGTCACGCTCAACGCTGCGCTGGCTCCCCTCGATTATCGCGTTCCCGACGGCATGCACGTCGAGCCGGGCTCGGTCGTTGTCGCGCCGGTCGGCCCGCGCCAGCTCCTCGGGATCGCCTGGGAAGCGGACCGCCTGCCGACGAATGACGTGCCGGATGCGCGGCTGCGCCCGCTCGCGAGCCTTCTCGATGTGCCGCCCATCGCCGCGCCGCTGCGGCGCCTCGCCGAATGGACCGCCGATTATTATCTCGCACCGCTCGCGTCCGTACTGCGGATGGTGCTGCCCTCGTCGGCCGCGATGGACGGCCCGCGCCAACTCACGGAATATCGGCCGACGGGCGTCGTCCCCGAGCGCGTGACCCCCCAGCGCGAAAAAGCCCTCGCGTCGCTCGAAGGCCGGCAAGGCACAATCCGCGAGCTCGCCGCGCATGCTGGCGTCAGCGACGGCGTGATGCGCGGCCTGGTCAGTGCCGGCGCCCTCGAAGCGGTGGCGGTCGACGCCGACCGCCCTCTGCCGCAACCGAACCCCGATCACGCGCCGCCCGACCTCAACGATGATCAGCGCGAGGCGGCGGCCAGCCTCGCCTCTTCGATCGGCAAGGGCTTCGACCCCGTGCTCCTCGACGGCGTGACCGGCTCCGGCAAAACAGAGGTTTATTTCGAGGCGATCTCCGAAAGCCTCCGCCAGGGCAAGCAGGCGCTAGTTCTGCTTCCCGAAATTGCTCTCACCGAGCCATTCCTCAAGCGCTTCGAAGCGCGTTTCGGCTGCGCGCCGGTATCCTGGCATTCCGACCTGCGCTCGTCGCAGCGACGCCGCGCCTGGCGCGGGATCGCCAGCGGCGAAGCGGCGGTCACCGTCGGCGCCCGATCCGCGCTCTTCCTCCCCTACCCGAACCTCGGGCTGATCGTCGTCGACGAGGCGCACGAGCCGTCATTCAAGCAGGAGGAAGGTGTCCAGTACCACGCCCGCGACACCGCCGTGATGCGCGCCAGGTTCGAGGATATTCCGGTGATCCTCTCGACTGCGACGCCGCCGATCGAGAGCCGCCACATGGTCCAGCTCGGCCGCTATCGAGAAGTGTCGCTCCCGCAGCGCTTCGCCGGCGCCTCGCTTCCGGAAATCCGAGCGATCGACTTGACGCAGGACCCGCCGCCGCGCGGCCGCTGGCTCGCTCCCGAACTGGTCTGCGAATTGCACACGAATCTCGACCGCGGCGAGCAGTCGTTGCTGTTCCTCAACCGCCGCGGCTTCGCGCCGCTGACTCTGTGCCGCCACTGCGGCCACCGCTTCCAGTGCCCGAACTGCACCGCCTGGATGGTCGAGCACCGGCTGATGCACCGCCTCGCCTGCCACCATTGCGGCCATGTGATGCCGCCGCCGAAGGCGTGCCCGGAATGCGGCGAAGAGGACAGCCTCGTCGCCTGCGGGCCCGGCGTCGAGCGCATCGCCGACGAGGTCGCCGAGCTGTTCCCGGAAGCGCGGACGGCGATCGTCACCTCCGACACGATCTGGTCGCCGCTCCGAGCCGCCGAGTTCGTCGGCGCCATGGAAGCGGGCGCCATCGACGTCGTCATCGGCACGCAGCTGGTGACCAAGGGCTATCATTTCCCGAACCTGACCCTTGTGGGCGTGGTCGATGCGGACCTTGGCCTTGCGGGTGGCGACCTCCGCGCGGCCGAACGCAGCTTCCAGCAGATCCAGCAGGTCGCAGGCCGCGCCGGCCGCGGCGACAAGCCCGGGCGAGTCCTCGTCCAGACCCACGATCCCGATGCGCCGGTGATTGCGGCACTGGTCTCCGGTGATGCGCCCGGCTTCTACGCCGCCGAGACCGAAGCGCGGCGCGAAGCCGCAATGCCGCCGTTCGGCCGGCTCGCGGCGATCGTCGTCTCCGCCGAGGATGCCGCCGAAGCCGAAGGCGTCGCTCGCCGCATCGGGCATGCCGCGCCCGAAGTCGAAGGAATGGCGGTGTTCGGCCCGGCGCCTGCCCCGCTGGCGATGCTCCGCGGCCGCCACCGTCAGCGTCTGCTCGTCCACGCCCGACGCACGCTCGACGTGCAGGACGTCATCCGAGACTGGCTCGCCGACGTCGACTGGAGCGCCAAGGTCCGCGTTGGAATCGATGTCGATCCTTACAGCTTTCTTTAAAATTCTTGATCAATCAGGGGCTTGCATCGTCCCTAACGATTGTTAGCGTGGCTTGCCGAATCCGGGGGGACTTGGATGTTCAGAACACTGATTGCGTTAATTGCCGCGAGCCTTAGCGTCGCCGCCGTAGCCGCCGAACCGGCCTGGACCGCGTCGGAGACCAAGCACTTCATCATCTACAGCAAGAGCCCGCCCGAACGTGTGCGGGACCTCGCGATCGACCTCGAGCGCTACGACAAGCTCATCCGCATGGCGACGAACATTCCCGAGGACAAGGATTCGGCCAAGGTGCGAATCTACGAGGTCGATGGGCTCAAGGAGATTCGCGACGCGCTGGGGGTTGAGGACGATAGCCCCATCGCCGGTTTCTACACCGCCAATTCGCTCGGGCCGTTCCTCGTCACCCCGCGCAAGACCGGTTACGTCGGGCCCTATTTCGATGCGGAGCTGGTGCGGCACCATGAATATGCGCACCACATGATGCTCCAATATTACCCGGAAGCTTACCCGCAGTGGTACACCGAGGGGTTCGCCGAGCTCATTGGCTCGAGCAAGGTGATGGACGACGGCCGGATCGGCTATGGCATGCCGGCAAGGCAGCGTGGCGACGAAATCGCGGTCAACTGGGCTCCGCTCCAGGAGATACTGACGAAGGAGAAGCCGTGGGGCGTGGACCCCTACGGGCAGGGATGGGCAGTCACCCACTTCTTCACGTTCGACAAGACGCGCGCCGCCCAGTTCCGGCAGTATCTCGCAGCGCTGAACTCCGGCCAATCGCTGGCTGACGCGGCGAAGGTGTTCGGCGATCTGAATACGCTGGACCGCGAAGCGCGCGCTTACGTCACGGGCAGCAGCTTCGAATACCGGCCTGTCAAGGTCGACATCGCTCTACCGGTGATCCAGTCGACCCGCACCCTCAGCGCGGGCGAAGCCGCTCTGATCCCCGAGGTCGTGGCTTTCCAGGACGACGACCTCAACCAGATCGACAAGAAGGGCGTCCGCGACCACGAGCTCGCGCGTCGGCAGCGTAATCTCGACCGTACGCGCGAGATCGTTCAGCAATATCCGAACGACCCGTACGCGCTCTACTTCCTCGCGGAAGTCGAATATTCGATGGGCAATTACGCCCAGTCGCAAGCAGCCGCAGACCGCCTGCTCGCGATCAACCCGAACGATGTGCACGGGCTGGCCCGCAAGGCGGTCGACATGGCGACGCTCGCCCGGAACCTTCCCGCCGACCAGAAGAGCGCTAAGCTGGCCGAGGCGCGGTCGATGGCGATCAAGGCCAATCATCTCGACAATTTGGCCGCCCTGCCGCTGCTCGCATATTACGAGACCTTCCATGAAGCCGGCGAGCAAGCGCCCAAGGATGCCGTCGACGGGTTGCGTCAGGCAGTCTCGACCGAGCCGCGGGACACCCATGCCCGTGAGCTGCTGGTCGATGAGTTGGCGTCTGAGCGGCAATGGGCCGAAGCCATTTACTGGCTTGGGCCGATCGCCAACGATCCGCACGACAGCCCCGTGCGCGATTCCGCGCGTACGAAGATGGCGTGGCTGAAGTCGCAGCTGGGCACCCAGCCGGCGACCGTCGCGACGAAGTAGGAAGGGGTTATTCCGCCGGCGCGGCTTCGGCCCGCCGGCGGACCCACCACGGTTTCATCAGCTCGCCCTTGCGGATCGCCAGCCACAGCAACCACAGTCCGAAGAGCGTGGCGATCACGATGGCAATCAGCGAGGCCTCGAGCCCGAAACCATTGCCGGTCAGCAGCGGCGGCCCGCTGAGCCGCGCAACCAGCAGGCCATGGACCGGAGTCCCCGAAACAGGGATGTCGTAGATCTCGCCCTGGGTGAAGTTCCACGCCGCGTGGATGCCCATCGGCAGCCACAGGCTGCGGGTGAGCATGTAAGCCGCACCGAGCATCACACCCGCCTCGAACGCGATTCCGACCGCGGCGATAGGGCTCGCGTTGGGATTGGCGAGGTGAGCCGCGCCGAAGAATGCCGAGGTGAGGAACAAGGCCGCCCAGCTGCCGCCGAACGCCTCGATCCAACGGAACAGGATGCCGCGAAAGATCAGTTCCTCCGAAACGGCGGCGAAGATCGCCGGACCGATCAGCGCCGGCAGCAAGCCCGTCGCGTCGCCCTCCCCGGTGACCCGGTACACGCCGAGCGCGGCGGCGACCGCCACCGCGACCGAAAAAATCGCAAAGCCCGCGCCAAGGCCGACCACGAGATTCTTCAACGCCTTGGGATCCCGATAATCGTCGCGCGGATGCTCGCCCAAATGGCGGATGACGAGCTCGTAGGCGATGATCAGCAGCGGGATCGTGACCAGTTCGAACTCGAGATTCTGCCCCAGCACCGCGACCGGCGCTACGGACTTCACCACGTAAGTCGCGACGGTGATGCACAAAATCACGACGGCCAGGGCGATCAGCATCGCCACCAGCGGGAAATCGACGATCTTCCGCCACAGCGGCCTGTCGCCGGACATGGTCGTCACCTGATCCATCGCGTGCCCTCCCGTGCGGCTGTTGTTCAGCCGAAACGGACGGCGCTGGCAAGCCGCTAACGGGTTAGCGGAAGCTCCGGCTCCGCGACGGCATGCCCCTCGGCGGCGAGCAACTTCTTCTTGTTCTCGATCCCGCCGCCATAGCCGCCGAGCGAGCCGTCGCTTCGGATCACGCGATGGCATGGGATCAGCACCGACACGTGGTTGTCGCCATTGGCGGTGCCGACCGCTCGAACCGCCTTGGGATGGCCGATCGCCGCGGCGATCTCGGCATAGCTGCGGGTCTCGCCGGCCGGGATTTTCCTCAGCTCGCGCCACACTGCCTCTTGGAACGCGGTCCCGGCGACATCGATCGGCAGGTCGGGCGCGGCGAGCGGCTGCTCGATCGCCTTCAACGCTCCCTCAACGAACTGGCGAAGACCGCCCTCGTCCTTGACGATCGTCGCATTAGGAAACAGCCGCCGAAGCGAGGCCTCGCTGTCCGCGAAGGTCAGCCGGCAAATCCCCTTCGACGTCGCGGCGATGAACAATTGCCCAAGCGGGCTGTCGAACGTCGTCCAGCGGATCGTCTCGCCGCGCCCACCGTCGCGCCACGCCGATGGCGTCATCCCCAACCTCTCCTTCGCATCGCTATAGAAGCCGCTCGGGCTCTGATACCCGGCGTCATAGACCGCATCCGTCACGCGCGCGCTGGCCTTCAACGCCTGTTCGGTCCGCCGGCTGCGAAGGCCGCGCGCATATTCCGCCGGCGAGACTCCGAGGTCGCGCTTGAAGATGCGCTGGAAGTGATGCGGGGCATAGCCGACCGCCCCGGCCAGCTCCGCCAGGCTCGGAGTCTCTTCCGCCCGTTCGATAAGCCTAACCGCGGCGGCGACGGCCTCGCGGTCGCGCCCAACCTCGTCGGGCTTGCATCTCAGGCAGGGCCGGAACCCCGCTTCCCTCGCCTCCTTCGTCGTCGAATAGAAGGTCACGTTCTCGCGTCGGGGCCGCCGGGCGGGGCAGCTCGGCTTGCAATAGATTCCGGTCGTGTGGACCGCGCCGAAGATGCGCCCGTCCCAGCTGCGGTCGCGGCGCATGAACGCGGCCCAGGCCGTGTCAGGATCGAGGCGGGTGACGGTGGACATCGGCTCGGCTCTACGCCGCTGCCTATTGGGTGCAAGACTCGCCATGTTAGTGCCTTTCGATCTTGGCCGAGAAGCAACTGCGCACCGCATTGTGCGCGTGGATCGTCTCGACTTCGGGATTGTCGAACAATTTGCGGATAGCGGCGTCCGCCTGTCCGGGCTGCGCGAGCACCGCATCGGCCATCATGCCGTCGCTGTCGAAAGCGCGCAGCGACAGGACGCGCGTCTCGAAGACGGGCGGGACACGATCGACGAACTCCGCCTGCTCGGCATCGGCGACGAAGATCGCGTGGCTCGCGCGATAGGCATTCGCGACGTCGTGGCTGATGTGGTTGAGCAAAAGCACCTGCTCGCCGATGTTCCGGTCGACGAGGCTCACTCGGCAAGGGAAGCTCGGCTTCTTCGTCACCGTCATCCGGACGACCCCGCGCTCGGCGAGCTCCCGGTCGGTGAGGCCAAAAAGCGGGTTGTAAGGCGCCGGATCCAGCCCTGTGATTCGGTAGGTCATGCGACTCATCTATGGGGAAGCGCCGTGCCATGCTTCCGCTCGGTTGCGCTCAAACGAATGCGCGGTTGCATCGCCGCAAACCCCTTGCTAGGGGCCGCGCGACCCATGGGGGCGTGTCGGGGCTAAGCCCGTGGCAACGCCCCGTTTTTCGCATGGGGCAATATTCCGTTTCTGGAGCTTTTCGCGCGTGGATAATTCCGGCGGCATTCGGGCCAGCTTAGCAGGGCGTTACGCCTCGGCTTTGTTCGACCTTGCCCGGGATCAGCGGCAAATCGAATCCGTCGGCAAGAGCCTCGACGCGCTCGGGGCGGCGCTGCTCGATTCGAAGGATTTCGGCGAGTTGGTCACGAGCCCGCTCGTCTCGCGCGAGGAAGCTGGCAAGGCGTTCGCCGGCCTCGCGCCGCAGCTCGGACTCGATCCGCTTACCGCCAACTTCCTCGGAGTTCTCGCCCGCAACGGCCGCAAGAGCGAGCTTCGTAATGTCATCCGCGCCTATCGCCGCCTCGCGGCCGAGCATCGCGGCGAGACCACCGCCGAAGTCGTGACGGCGCGGCCTTTGAATGACGGCCAGCTCGCTGCGCTCAAGCAGCAGCTCCGTGCCCGGGCGGGGCGCGACGTTTCGCTCGATGCCACGGTCGATCCGACCATCCTCGGCGGACTTGTCGTCAAGCTGGGAAGCCAGATGATCGACGCCTCGATCCGAACCAAACTCAACCGTCTCGCTTTGGCGATGAAAGGCTAAGCAACAACCATGGACATCCGCGCCGCTGAAATCTCCCGCGTCATCCGCGACCAGATCGCGAACTTCGACGCCGAAGCGCAGGTCTCCGAAGTCGGAACCGTGCTCTCGGTTGGCGACGGGATCGCCCGCATCTACGGCCTCGACAATGTCCAGGCCGGCGAGATGGTCGAGTTCGACAACGGCACCAAGGGAATGGCCCTGAACCTCGAGGCCGACAATGTCGGCGTCGTGATCTTCGGCTCCGACGCGGAGATTTCCGAAGGCTCGACGGTCAAGCGGACCGGCACGATCGTCGACGTTCCGATCGGCAAGGGCCTGCTCGGCCGCGTGGTCGACGCACTCGGCAATCCGATCGACGGCAAGGGCCCGATCGAGTTCACCGAGCGCCGCCGCGTCGAGGTCAAGGCGCCGGGCATCATCCCGCGCAAGTCGGTCCACGAACCGGTGCAAACCGGCCTCAAGGCTTTGGACGCGCTCGTCCCCATCGGCCGCGGCCAGCGCGAGCTGATCATCGGCGACCGCCAGACCGGCAAGACCGCCGTCGCGCTCGACACCTTCATCAACCAGAAGGAAATCAACAGGTCGGGCAAGGAAAACGAGAAGCTCTACTGCATCTACGTCGCCGTCGGGCAGAAGCGCTCGACGGTCGCGCAGATCGTCCGCGCGCTCGAAGAAAATGGCGCGATGGAATATTCGATCGTCGTCGCCGCGACCGCTTCGGAGCCGGCGCCGCTGCAGTTCCTCGCGCCCTACACCGGCTGCGCGATGGGCGAATATTTCCGCGACAACGGCATGCACGCCGTGATCGTGTACGACGATTTGTCGAAGCAGGCCGTCGCCTATCGTCAGATGTCGCTCTTGCTGCGCCGTCCGCCGGGCCGCGAAGCGTATCCCGGCGACGTCTTCTACCTCCACAGCCGCCTGCTCGAGCGCGCCGCGAAGATGAATGACGAGCATGGCAATGGCTCGCTCACCGCGCTTCCGGTCATCGAGACCCAGGCCGGCGACGTGTCGGCCTACATCCCGACCAACGTGATCTCGATCACCGACGGCCAGATCTTCCTCGAAACCGATCTCTTCTACCAGGGCATCCGGCCGGCGATTAACGTCGGCCTCTCGGTCAGCCGCGTCGGCTCGGCGGCGCAGACCAAGGCGATGAAGAAGGTTGCCGGCTCGATCAAGCTCGAGCTTGCGCAATACCGCGAGATGGCGGCCTTCGCGCAGTTCGGCTCGGATCTCGACGCCTCGACGCAGAAGCTGCTCGCCCGAGGCGCGCGCCTCACCGAGCTTCTGAAGCAACCCCAATTCAACCCGATGCCGGTCGAGGAGCAGGTCGCCTCGATCTACGCCGGCACGCAGGGCTTCCTCGACCCCGTCGATGTGAAGGACGTCACCCGCTACGAGGCGGCGATGCTGAGCTTCCTCCGCTCGGAAAAGCCCAAGATCCTGAAGGCGATCCGCGACACCAAGGAGCTCAAGGACGACACCGCCGCGGCGCTCAAGGACGCACTGACCGAGTTCGGGAAGACCTTCGCCTAAATGGCGTCGCTCAAGGCCCTCAAGATCCGCATCGGCTCGGTGAAGTCGACGCAGAAGATCACCAAGGCGCTGAACATGGTCGCGGCGTCGAAGCTTCGCCGCGCCCAGCAGAACGCGACCGCGGCGCGGCCTTATTCGCAGCGGATGACGGAAGTCGTGTCCTCGCTCGCTGCAAAGATCACGCCCGGGCGGCAGACTCCCAAGCTGCTCGCCGGCACGGGCAAGGACGACACGCACCTGATCATCGTCGCGACCAGCGACCGCGGCCTCGCCGGGGCGTTCAACAGTAATATCGTCCGCGCTGCCCGCCGCAGGGCCGACGAGCTGATCGGACAAGGCAAGACGGTCCTGTTCTACATCGTTGGGCGCAAGGGCCGCCCCGTGATCCAGCGCCTCTATCCGCGCTCGATCATCGCCCAGTTCGACACCAGCGAGATGAAGAACCCGACCTATGCAATAGCCCAGGAAATCGCGAAGGACATCGTCGACCGCTACATCACCGACGGCATCGACGTCGTTCATCTGGCTTATGCGAACTTCAAATCGACGCTCGTCCAGGAACCGACGATCGACCAGATCATCCCGGTTGCGCCGCGCGCGGCCGAAGAGCCGGCGTCCGGTCACAAGGCAGCAGCACCCGCCGCAGTCGAATATGAGCCAGATGAGGAGGAAATCCTCGCCGACCTTCTGCCGCGCAATGTCGCGGTGCAGATCTACCGCGCAATGCTCGAGAACCAGGCCGGCTTCTACGGCTCGCAGATGACCGCGATGGACAATGCGACGCGCAACGCCGGCGACATGATCAACCGTCTGACGATCCAGTACAATCGCACCCGACAGGCGGCGATCACCACCGAGCTCGTCGAAATCATTTCGGGCGCCGAAGCGCTCTAACAAAGTTGAACGCAAGGAAGAGAGACATGGCCACCGCCGCCGACACGAAGCCGAAGCCGCGCACCAAGAAGGCTCCAGCCGCTGCCGACAAGCAGGCGGCTCGTCCGACCAGCAACATCACCGGCCGCATCAGCCAGGTGATCGGCGCCGTCGTCGACGTCGCGTTCGAGGGCGAGCTTCCACCGATCTTGACCGCGCTCGAGACCGACAATGGCGGCAACCGCCTCGTCCTCGAGGTCGCGCAGCACCTCGGCGAGAACGTCGTCCGCACCATCGCCATGGATTCGACCGACGGCCTCACCCGCGGCCAGGAAGTCCGCTCGACCGGATCGGAAATCCGCGTGCCCGTCGGGCCGATGACTCTCGGCCGGATCATGAACGTGGTCGGCGAGCCGATCGACGAGCTGGGCCCGATCGGAAGCAAGGAAACCGCGCCAATCCACGCGGAGGCCCCGGCGTTCGTCGACCAGTCGACCGAGACCTCGATCCTGGTCACCGGAATCAAGGTCATCGACCTCCTCGCCCCGTACGCCAAGGGCGGCAAGATCGGCCTGTTCGGCGGCGCCGGCGTCGGCAAGACCGTGCTGATCCAGGAGCTGATCAACAATATCGCCAAGGGCCACGGCGGCACCTCGGTGTTCGCCGGAGTCGGCGAGCGCACCCGCGAGGGCAATGACCTCTATCACGAGTTCCTCGACGCGGGCGTCATCGCCAAGGGCAAGGACGGCAAGCCGACTCCGGAGGGGTCCAAGGTCGCGCTGGTCTACGGCCAGATGAACGA
>Ga0207660_10000238_pt1 | contig 35589 bp, 34 predicted proteins | sample KBSC73BmetaG_FD_184335 | JGI IMG/M metagenome (GOLD analysis project Ga0207660, IMG submission 184335) | Corn rhizosphere microbial communities from Kellogg Biological Station, Michigan, USA - KBS C7-3B metaG (SPAdes) (version 2) | ecosystem: Host-associated > Plants > Roots > Rhizosphere ... | reverse complement strand
CCGGGGAGTGGCGGGGAATTCGGTAACGTGGTTTTCGGGGGGGGGCCCCCGGCCCGCAGCCGCTCGAGCGCCTCCACGCACCGCGCCAGCCACCGCACGCTCCGCTCGCTCGCATCCCGTGCCGCCGCCTCCTCGCTCTGCCCCGGGATCACGTGATCGAATTGCATGATCACGTCGGCGCCGAGATTGCGCTCGATCTGCATCACGCTTTCGGGCGTGAACACGTGCGTCGAACCGTCGAGATGACTGCGAAACTCCACTCCATCTTCACTGACCGTGCGCAGCCCCTCGAGCGAGAACACCTGAAAGCCGCCGGAGTCGGTGAGCAACGGCCCGTCCCACGCCATGAATCGATGCACGCCGCCGAAGTCGCGAATCAGCTCGTCGCCCGGGCGAAGATGCAGATGGTATGCGTTGCTCAGGATCATCTGCGCGCCGAGCGCGTGCAGCTCGTCGGGATCCAGCGACTTGACCGTCGCCGCCGTGCCGACGGGCATGAACGCCGGAGTTTCGACGACGCCATGCGGCGTCGTGAACCTAGCCGCGCGGGCCGCGCCGGCTTCGGCCTCCAGCTCGAACGTGAATCCGCTGTCCATTAGAGAATCAACATGGCGTCGCCATACGAGTAGAACCGATAGCCGCTCTCGATCGCGAGCCGATAGGCGCGCATCGTCAGCTCGTAGCCCGCGAACGCGGCGACGAGCATGATCAGCGTCGAGCGCGGCAGGTGAAAGTTGGTGACGAGATGGTCGACGGCGCGAAACCGGTATGGCGGCCGGATGAAGATGCGCGTTTCCCGCTCGCCCGCGTGCACGAGACCCGACTCGTCGGCGGCGCTCTCGAGCGTGCGCACGCTCGTTGTCCCCACCGCCCATACGCGACCGCCCGCGGCACGTCGCTCGTTGATCGTGCGCGCCGCCGCATTCGTGACGGAGTACCACTCCTCGTGCATCACGTGCCGTTCTGGATCGTCGACCTCCACCGGCTTGAAGGTTCCGGCACCAACGTGCAGCAGCACATCCGCTCGTGCGACACCGCGCGCTTCGATCCGCGCGAGCAGCTCCGGCGTGAAGTGGAGCCCGGCGGTGGGCGCCGCGACCGATCCGGCCTCGCGCGCGAACACCGTCTGATACCGCTCGGCGTCCTCGGGCCGATCCGCGCGATTGATGTACGGCGGCAGCGGAATGTGCCCGAACCGGTCGATCGCGTCGTCGACCGCCAGCTCGCTCTCGAGCTGCACGATTCGCGTGCGTCGTTCGGTGACCTCGAGTATTTCGGCTGCAAAACCGGGAGCGATGTCGACACGCCGCCCCGGTTTGAGCTTGCCGCCGGGCGATACCATTGCCTCGTAGCGTCCATCGCCGAGCGGCTTGAGCAGGAGAATCTCGGCCGGAGCACCAGATGCCCGCGCGCCGAGGAGGCGTGCGCGCAGCACGCGCGTGCGATTGACGACGAGCACGTCGCGCGGATCGAACAGTTCCGCGACGTCTGCGAACGTCCGGTGGGCGATCGTCTCGGTCGCGCGATCCACGACCATGAGCCGGCTGGCGTCGCGGCGAGCGAGTGGGTGTTGCGCGATGCGCTCAGGCGGGAGCTCGAAATCGTAATCGGCGGTCCGCGTGCCGTCCGGAATCATGGCGAATGCTAGCAGCCCGGATGCGCACCCCGGTACTGCGCGATGCGGTTTGGAAGAAATCACGGTGTAAGCAGCGGGATCGGTCGAAGCGTCCAATCACTTGAGTTCCAGCGTGCAGTCTCCTTCGACGGAGGTTTCGATGGCTCGTCTCATCACCCGCATCGGCGTCGCCGCGCTCGTCATCGTGACGGCGGCATTCAGCTTCCCCGCGGCGAAGTGGCCGCCGTGGATCTCGATCGAATCGCCGGTCAATCCGTTCGATCCGGCGACACGCGGCGCCGCGATGCTCGTGCATGCGCACTTCCGCGAAGGTCCGTCGACGCTTGCGGATCTGAGCGGAAGCGCGGAAGGCATGCTGGGCGGAAAGCGGCGCAGCATTCCGTTGAAGTTCGAGGCGACGCCGATGCCGGACGTGTACGCCCTGCGTCGCCAGTGGCCGACCGGCGGCGCCTGGGTGCTCCGAATCAACCTGCGTACCACGACGGCGATCGTCGCGCTGGATGGCACCGGTGCGGTGAGCGCGGTCCAGATCCCGACCCATCTTGCCGCCGACGGTTCGCGTGTCCCTCGCGCGGTGAGCTCGCACGATGTTGATTCGACGCTCATGGCGATGTCGGGTCGCTGACCAGCGTCGAGCCGCGTGACAGCTCCAGCGCGTAATGCACCAGCGGACGTGCCCGCGGTGAGCGGCGTCGTCAGGCTCGACGACGCCGTTCGACGCGCGCAGCGCGGCGACGCCGCAGCATTCGAGCACGTGTACAAGACGCACGCGCCGGCGATTCACCAGCTCTGCCGGCGCATGTGCGGCGACGATCGCATCGCCCGCGAGCTGGTGCAGGACGTCTTCGTGCGCGCTTGGGAACGGCTGTCGAGCTTCCGCGGCGAGAGCGCGTTCGGCACCTGGTTGCATCGACTGGCGGTGAACGTGGTACTCGGGCAGCTACGGTCGGGCACGCGGCACGCCGGCCGGCTTTCCGCGATCACCGAAACGTCGTCCGCCATTCGGTCGCCCGAGTCCGGAGCGGATGCGCGCATCGATCTCGAGGCAGCGCTCACCCGGCTGCCCGAGCGTGCGCGGACGGTGTACCTGCTGCACGACGTGTACGGCTATTCGCACGACGAGATCGCGAGCGCGACTGGAATGGCGGCAGCGACCTCGCGAGTTCAGCTCTGGCGCGCCCATCGCGCCCTCATGAGGCTCCTCGACCGATGACGAGAACCAATCGCGCACGACTCGATCGCTACACCGCGGAATTGCGTCGGCCTGTCGATGGCGATCCGGCGCTCGACGAGCTCTGGCCGGCGATCCGGTCGCGGCTCGACCGCGGGACAGCGGGTGAGACGTCGGTCATTCCGCGGCCGGCGCGGCGTACGCCCGCGGTGACCGTCACAGCGATCGTCGCCGCCATGGCCGCTGCCATCGTGCTCGCGTTCACGCTCGCCGGCGTCATGAATGATCGTTCGCCAGCTCCGATGGTCGCCGTCGCCACGAATGCGGACTCGGCGGCGGCGCTCCGGGCGATCGACGATTCCGTGCGCGCATACGAGGAGGAAACGCGCATTCTGCTCGACCGGCTCGAGCTCGCTCGTGCCGTGCTCCCCCCGCAGGCAGCGCATGCGGTGGATCATGATCTCGCGGTCGTCGACTCGGCCATCGCGGAGCTGAATGCCGCCATCGAGCGGCACCCGTCCGATCCGTCGCTCAGACGACTACTCGCCGCATCCTACCGGCAGAAGCTCGATGTGTTGCAGCGCATCGCGAACGCCGGCTGAGGGAAATGGAGATATGAGATTCGTGATTGCCTGGGCAGGCGCGGCGCTGGTGACGGCCGCTGGGGTCGGCGGAGCACAGCGGCCGGCGCCCGACGCGGCGGGCACTGTGCTCGGCGCGCGCCGCCTCGCGAAGGGAGCGTCCGTCAAGATCTTCAATCCGGCGGGGTCCGTGCGCTTGATCGGTTGGGCTCGAGACTCTCTGCTCGTTCGCGGCGCCGTGGCATCCGACGATCGATTCTACCTCGCCGGAACGGAGAATGGCGTCAAGCTCGGCGTCGAAGACCGCGCGGGCGCTGAGAATCCGGATGCCTGCGAACTCGTCGTCTATCTGCCCGCCGGCGCGCAAGTATCGGTCAAGACCGCCAGCGCGAGGATCGCCGCGTACGATGTGTCGGGATGGTTCTACTCGGTATCAGGAGCAATTGACGTGAGCGGCACCGCGTCATCGTTGGATGTCGAATCGATGACGGGCGCGGTTACGATCGGGGCCGAGTCCCCGTGGGTGCGTGCGCGTACCGGGCAGGGGAGTTTGCGAATCAGCGGACGGCCGCAGGACGTCGATGCATCGACGATCTCAGGGCTGCTCGACGTCACGAGCGACGCGATCCTGCGGGCCCAGTTCACGTCGGTGACCGGCGACATCCGATACGCCGGTGCGCTCGCGCCGGGCGCGGTCTTCGATTTTTCGAGCCACTCGGGGGTGGTGACGCTTGTCCTTCCGCGCGACGTCTCCGCAACGCTCGCGCTCTCCAGCGTCAACGGGACGATCGAGAATGGCTTCGTATCGACCCATCCCGCAGCGCTCGAGCGTCGAAGCGAGCGGGTGACGCTCGGACACGGAGAAGCTTCCGTGACCGTCCGGACATTCAAGGGCGCCATCCGGCTGCGCCCTCGCCGATGAAAGTTCTCTAGAACAACGTTTCCTGCGCGCTCGGCTCGCGCGGCGTGAAACCGAAGTGCCGGTACGCCTGGGCCGTCGCCACGCGGCCGCGCGGCGTGCGCTGGAGAAAACCGTGCTGCACCAGGAACGGCTCGTACACTTCCTCGATCGTGTTCGAGTCTTCGCCGATCGCCGCACCGATGGTGTTCAGCCCCACAGGGCCGCCGTCGAACTTCTCGATGATCGTCTTCATGATGCGCGAGTCCATGTCGTCGAGACCGAACATATCGACCTCGAGCAACTGCAGCGCCTTGTCGGCGATCGCCTTGGTGATCACACCGTTTCCCTTCACCTGCGCGAAGTCGCGCACGCGGCGCAACAGCCGATTGGCGACGCGCGGCGTGCCGCGGGCGCGACGCGCGATCTCGGCCGAGCCGTCCGGTTCGATGGCGACTTTCATCACCTCGGCCGTCCGATTGACGATCAGCCCCAGATCCTCCGCCGGATAGAAATTCAGCCGCTGCTCGATGCCGAAGCGCGCGCGCATCGGCGCCGTGAGCATGCCGAGTCGCGTCGTCGCGCCAATGAGCGTGAACGGCTCGATCGGCATCGTGATCGTCTGCGCCTTGGGACCTTCCGACAGCCGGATGTCGATCCGATAGTCCTCCATCGCCGGATACAGGAACTCTTCGATAATCGGCCGCAGCCGGTGGATCTCGTCGATGAACAGGATGTCGCCGCGACGCATGTTGGTGAGCGTCGAGACGAGATCGCCCGGCTTCTCCAGCGCCGGACCTGAGCTGGTGTGGATGTTCACACCCAGCTCGCGCGCGATGAGCTGCGCGAGGGTCGTCTTGCCAAGTCCCGGTGGACCGAAGAAAAGCGTGTGGTCGAGCGGTTCGCGCCGGGCGAGCGCGGCGTCGATGTAGATCCGGAGACTTTCCTTGACCTTCTGCTGGCCAATGAACTCGGCCAGTCGCTGCGGTCGCAGCGACAGCTCGACGACGGACTCGTCAGTGAGCGCCTCAGGCGTGGTGATCTCGGCTCGGGACATCGCGATGTGCTACCAGGCGGGGAAGTGACGGCGCGCGGCGAACCGCGTGCGTCCAATATATCCCGAAGAGAGACCGAAATACAGCGTCAGACTTTTACAGGCAGCTGCGCCAGCCGCGCCGCCGCATCCTCGAGCGTCGCCGGCTTTTTACAGAACGCGAATCGAACGTACTGGCGGCCGTCTTCCTTGCGAGAGTAGAAGCTCGAGCCCGGCACCGTCGCGACGCCCACGTCCTGCGCCATCCACTTGGCAAACGTCACGTCGTCGAGGTCGCTCAGCCCCGAGAAGTTGGCGAACACGTAGTACGCGCCCTGCGGCACGCTGAACGTGAACCCGGCCTCCTGCAGCACCTCGCACAGGAACTCGCGCCGAGCCTTGTAGCCCGCGGCGAAGTGGTTGTAGTACTCCGCGTCGAACGCGAAACCGACCGCGGCGGCCGTCTGCAGCGGCGCCGGCGCGCCCACCGTGAGGAAATCGTGAACCTTGCGAATTGGACCGGTCTGCGCCGGCGGCGCAATGATCCAACCGATCCGCCATCCGGTACAGCTATACGTCTTCGATAACGACGAAATCGTGATCGTCCGCTCGCGCATGCCGGGCCACGTCGCGATCTCGTGATGATGCCCCGAGAACACCATGTGCTCGTACGGCGAGTCGGTGATCGCCCATGCGTCGTGCTCGATGCACAGCTCGGCGATCAGCGAAATCTCTTCGCGCGACAGAACCCGACCGGTCGGGTTGTGCGGTGTGTTGACGATGATCGCCTTCGTGCGCGAATTGAACGCCGCGCGCAGCCGATCCGGATCGAGGGTCCAGTCCGGCGCCTCGAATGGCACGAACACCGGGCTGGCGCCAGCCAGAATCGCATCCGGACCATAGTTCTCATAGAACGGCTCCGGGATGATCACCTCGTCGCCCGGGTCCATCAGCGCCATGAACACGGACGCCATCGCCTCCGTCGCGCCGCACGTCACCGTTACGTCGCGATCCGGGTCGACCTCCATGTCGTACCAGCGACGATACTTCTCGGCGATCGCCTGCCGCAGCACCGGCGTGCCCCACGTGACTGCATACTGGTTGATGTCGCCCTGGATCGCCGCGCACGCCGCCGCTTTCATCGGCTCGGGCATCGGGAAATCCGGAAATCCCTGCGCGAGGTTCACCGCCTGATGCAGGTTGGCGATGCGCGTCATCTCGCGGATGACGGATTCGGTGAACGTGGCGGTTCGTCTGGCAGCGTGCACGGAATTATCCTCGAATCTTGCTCAATGCGCTTCGGATCAACTCTGCCGCGCCGGTGCCGCGGCCGCCATCGTCCAGTGCCTGCCGCACCGCCCGCTCCGCGTCGGGCACGGAGTATCCGAGCGACACCAGCGCTCGGATCGCGTCCTCGGTGCCGGCGCCTTCGGGACGGGCGACTCCCGGCGTCGGAGAAACTTGCAAGTCGTCGAGCTTGTCGGCGAGATCCAGGATCAACTGCTCGGCTTTCTTGCGTCCCACGCGCGGCACGCTTTGGAGCGTGACGACGTCCCGCTCGCGCAGAGCGCGAATCAGGCGGTCGGCGGTAAGCGTCGACAGGAGCCCGAGCGCGAGTGCCGGCCCCACGCCCTTGGCGCCAAGCACCCGCTGGAATACGCGGCGCTCGAACACGGTCGAGAAGCCGAACAGCTGCCAGCCGTCCTCCTTCACCACGAGATACGTGTGAAGGCTCACGTTCTCGCTTACCGACGGCAGCGATTCATAGACGCCGAGGGGGATGGCCAATTCGTAGCCAACGCCGCCCTGGGTCATGATCTCGACCCGGTCGAGCTCCTTGCTCGTCAGTGTGCCGGCGATTTGCGAGATCATCGATGCGCGGCCCGCGGGCGTGGTGCGCTCGGCGCGCGTGCGGCCATGAGGCAGGCGAGCGCCGCGGCCACGCCATCGGCGGCGTCGGAGGGCTGCGGCACGGACTTGAGGCGCAGCAGCCGCGTGAGCATGAACTGCACTTGCTCCTTGGTCGCCGCGCCGGTGCCGACGACGGCCTTCTTGATCTCGGCGGGTGGAATCTCGTGGATGGCGACGCGCGCCTGTTCGCCGGCGAGCAGCACGACGCCACGGGCGTGGCCGAGGACGACGGTGGTTCGGACGTTCTTGGCGTAGAAGACGTCCTCCACGGACATCGCATCCGGCCGGTGTCGCGCCAGCAGCTCGGCGACGCCTTCATAGATCTCTGATAGCCGAGCCGACAGCGGATCGCGCGGGCGCGTGCGGATCACGCCGCATTCGACGAGCGACACGAGCCCGAGACTGTCGCCCTTCACGACACCGTACCCGGTGTTCGCCGTGCCGGGATCGATGCCGAGGACGATCATCCGGGTCAGACCATTTCCGTGACGTCGATATCGAAGTTCGCCCAGACCTTCTGCACGTCGTCGAGATCGTCGATCGTCTCGATCAGCTTGAGCAACGACTCCGCGTCCTTGCCTTCCACCCTGACGGTGCTCTTCGGCACCATCGTCAGCTCGGCCTCGACGATCTCGATGCCCGCGGACTTCAGCGATTCCTGGACGGCGTGAAAGTCGCTCGGGCTCGTCGTGATGAGGAACCGTTCGTCCTCGCGCGTCACGTCTTCCGCGCCCGCCTCGAGCGCCGCTTCCATCAGCGCGTCCTCGCCGATGGTGCTGGCCTCGACGTAGACATGTCCCTTCTTCTCGAACATCCAGGCGACCGAGTTCGGCGTGCCGAGATTGCCGCCAAGTCGGCTCATCTTGCTGCGAACTTCGGCGACGGTGCGCGTGGGATTGTCGGTGACCGTGTCGATCAGTAGTGCGACGCCGGCCGGGCCGTAGCCCTCGTACGTGATTTCCTGATAGTCGACGCCCTCGAGCTCACCCGTGCCCTTCTTGATGGCCCGCTCGATGTTCTCCTTCGGCATCGAGTTGTCACGCGCGGTGTCGATCGCCAGTCGAAGCCGCGGATTTCCGCCCGGATCGCCGCCGCCGATCTTGGCGGCCATGGTGATCTCGCGGATCAGCTTCGTGAACAGCGCACCACGCTTGGCGTCAGTTGCCGCCTTGTAGTGCTTGATCTGCTTCCATTTACTGTGACCGGCCATGGGACCAGGGGAACGGGTGGAGACTGTAGAAATATAGTCTCCGGACCGGGCTGGCTACCGCAGACGGATCGCAAGAATGGCGTGGAATCCCCGCATCGGCGCGGTCTCGTCGAGTCCCGCCCCGCCGGGCGATGCGATATGGCCGGTGGAATACCCGCCGCTCGGTGAGATCGTTACGGCGCCAGCGCGGATGTCGGCGCGTAATCCCGCCGTGGCGAGCACGCTGGCCGACGCATTCTCCTGCGTCCATGTTCTGCCTTCGATGGTCGGCTCGATAGTGACACGTCTTGTCGGAATGCCGTACGCGAGAGCGATGTTGCCAATGTTCTCATGACCGTAGAACGATCCGTCGGCCAGGGTGCCGTTCGCCCGAAACAGGTTCCATGCATCGACGGCCAGGCGTCCCGCACCGACGGTGTTATCGAATCCGAACTGGGCGATGTAGCGGTCACCGGTGTTGTAGACGGATCCGGCGAGGTTGTCGTCGCCAAAGGTCGAATAGGTGAAACCGAGTGTGAGGCGGCCCGTCCCGACGCCGCGATCGATGCCCAGGCGCGCGCGGTACTCGTTCCCGGGCTGATAGTGCAGCACCTGGCCGCCGCCGTCGTCGATCGGATTGTAAGCGGCGGACCGCCGCACGCTCGCTCCCACGCCAAGATTCCACGCGCCGACCGGACGCGCGATCGCCATGCCGGCGGTGCCGCCAAAGCCGGTGCCCATGTTCGAGACGGGAAGCGCCAGGAAATCGCTGCCGATCAGGCTGGCTGCCGCGAGCTGCTCCGGCGATACCGTCGATTCACCGCTCGGGAGATTGACTCCGCCCGTGAGGACGATGAAGTCGTTCCCGACGACATAGTTTGCTCGCACCTGGGTATCGGTGAATCCGGAGATCGTGCTCGTTGCCGTCGTTCCGCCGGAGGTTTGGTCGACGCGCGCCTGCGTATATGCGCTTCCGACGTCGATGCTGAACGACCTGGTGATGGGAACGAGTGCGTACAACGGCACGGCGAGCTCGCTGATGCGCGTGCGCGACGGACCGTCGATGGTGTACTGATAAAATTGGGGCGCGAGGCGTACGGCGACATCGCCTGGCGACTGGGCGAACATCAAGCCCGCCGGACACGCGAGCGCGAGCGGCAACACACGGCGCAGCGTCATCGATCAGGGATTGTGAATCGGGATCGTCACCACCTGAACCTTGCCTGCGACATTGTCGCCGCCGGTGCCGGCGGAGGGATCCTTGGGCGGTTGCGTCGCGCCATGCGTGGCACCACTCGTAGCCGCGGCGATCGGCGACGGATTGAGACCGTCGGCCATGGAGAGCGCCGACCCGGTGACACTCGCCGGGGCGCCGCCTGATACGACCGATGCTCCTTCAGCCGTTCCGCGCAACGCCGACTCGACGGTGCTCGTCGTGACCTGATTGCCTGCCGAGAGCGAATGTGATTCGACCGACTTCTGATGCGCCGCGTCGAAATTCGGGTCGAGACGCGCCGCGTTGTCGAACAGCCGGCTGGCCGCGTCGAATCTGCCCTGGTCCTCGAGCTCGAGCCCGCGACTGTAGGCCAGGAACGCCGCGAGCGAGCGTGTCGGCCGCTGCTCGATCGCATTGCGCTCGGCGGTCGTCAGCGTGACGTGCATGTCGGTGATCAGCCCGAGCGCGATGTCCTTCTCCATCGTGAAGAGCTGATTCAGCGTTTCCTGATCGTTGGTGGTGCCGATCGTGCGCGCCGAGGGAACGTCGGTGATCGTGGCATCGGCGCGGAGCTGGTCGCGCCCGAGCTGCGAGATGCTTCCGCCGACCAGCCGGCCGGCCTGCAGAATTCGGCCGGCGCGGACGCCAGTGCCGTCGGCTGTGGCGCCGCTGCGCTGGAGTGCCAGCTCGTCGAGCAGCATCTGGATGCGGGACCGGTCGAGCACCGTGAGGGCCGACGCGCGGCTCAGGTCCGTCGTCAGCAGCTCGGCAAACCCGCGTTCGAGCGGCTTGAGCGAGCTGTCGCTGCCGCTGAATGTGAACGGCAGCACGGCGATCGTCTGCGGCGACCCCGGCGTGGCTGACAGCTCGGCCTCGCGCGCCAGTGCCTGCTTCAGTGCGGCGTCCGTTTCGGCGCGATTGAGCGTCGCGAGGCGCGCCGCAATCTGCTTGCGCACCGCCGGCGTGCGGCCGACGCTGAGATATCTCTGATAGGCGACGCGAGCCGCTGGAACGTCGTGCTGGCCCTCGGCCGTCATACCGAGGTAGAGTGCCGCCACGCCGTCCGTCGAGTCGGCGTTGACAGCCTGTTCGAGCGCCGCACGGGCGTCGGTGAGACGGTTGGCCTTGAAGTACGCAATGCCGAGCGAACGCTGTACGCGCTCGGAGGCGGGATGCGCCGCGTGTTCCTGTTCCAGGTGCGCCACGCTGGATGCGCTTCCCGAGATTGCCGTGGCGCAACCGCTCGCCATGGCCAGCGCCGCCATCACAGCTGCTCGACAGATTCGCATCCGGTTCACTCCTAGCGATCGGGGTCGAGCATGTCCTCGAAGCGCATCCACTGTGCGTAGAAGTACAGGTCGACGTATCCGGTAGGCCCGTTTCGATTCTTGAGCACCAGCAGCTCAGTGGCGCCCGCGATGTCGCGCGCCGGCTCGTACATGTCCTGCCGGAACAATCCTAGGACGACATCGGCGTGCTGTTTGATACATCCGCGACCCCCGAAATCGTCCAGCGCCGGCCGCCGGTCGGCGCGGACCGCCAGATTGGGGAGGGGAGCCGTGACGAGGATCGCAATTCCCGCGGCCAGCGCGAGCTGTTTGAGGCGCCGAATCGCATCCGCCGTGTCGTCCTCGATGCCCAGCTCGCCCGAGACGAGTGCGGACATCGAATCCACGATCAGCAAGTCGATGTCTGGCAGTTCGCCAACCGCCATGCTCAGGGCTTCCACGCCGCCATCCGCGATGCCATCGATTATCGGCAGATGCTCGCGAAGTTTCAGGGCGACGGCGCCGGCGTTTGCGCGGGTGGCCTCGTCCAGAGTGCCGAGGCGCAGCTCATCGATGCGGGCGCGCGCTTCAATGGCGATCACGCGCTCGAGCACGCGCTCTACGGCCATTTCAGCCGTAAGAAACGCGACCCGGGTCCCCCCGATCGACGAGCGAATGGCGAACGCCAGCGCGAGCGCCGACTTCCCGCTTGCTACGTCTCCGCCGAGCACGATGAGATCGCCGCGACGCACCCCGCCGCCGAGCATCTTGTCGAGGCTGGGAAACCCGGTTGCAAAGGTGCCGGTGGGCGGCTGGCCGTCCGTGACGGCATCGACCCGCGACAGCAGAACGGACAACGGAGAGATATCGGTGGCGCGGCTCATGGCGCCCAAAATAGGATCAGAGCGCGCGGGCCGGCAAGACGAACGTCCTTATTTCACAACCGTTTGCGCGCCGAGCGCGTGGATGAGCCGTGTCACCTCGGCCCGGCTCGCGGCGTCCAGAGAAGGTGCGACGACGTCGAACGCGGTGCTCAACACCTCCATTGTTGAAACGGAGTCGTTTGCTGTTGCGTCGACGACTGCGAGCAGGGCGTCGCGAACCGGAGAGGGCAATGCGGTCATCAACAGCCAGCTTCGGGCGTTTCGCGCCCGCTCGGCGCGCAGCTCGACCGAGAGCTCCCGAGCCGGCTGCGTGTCGTCCGCAAGGCGTGCCGTGACGTACGTGCCGAGCACGATCTCTCGCTGGCCTCCGATGGGCGAGCGACCGGCAAGCGCCGCGAGCGACGGGAAGCGGAAGGCCGTGGGGGCGACGGAGTAGGGAGCGACGGGCGCGAGCACGGCTCAATCTTGCGCGCCGCCGGAGCAACCAGCAACAAGCGGCTCAGGAACTGGTACCTGGCACCTGGTTGCTAGCCACTAAATTCTCCCCCATGGCGCCACGAATCCGGACCGCGTCCTCTGCCGAGCGTTCGTTGTATCGCCGCCTGCTGGCGTTTCTGACGCCGCACTGGTGGCGCATGGCGGGGAACATCGCGTGCAGCCTCATTGCCGCGGGGCTCGACGCGCTGTCGTTCACGCTGCTGATCCCCTTTCTGAACGCGCTGTTCAACGCGCCGAGTCTGCTGCCGGCGGGTTCGGGCTGGGTGACCACGCTCCAGAAGCACACCGTCGGCGTGTTCCTGGATCCCACGCGGCCGCTGCGCGCGCTGGGCGCGATGATCATCGTCATCATGGCGCTGGTCGTGATCAAGAACGCGTTCGTCTGGCTGGCGGGCCAGCTCGGCGCGGGGCTGCAGGAGTACGTCACTCGCGACCTGCGCGACACCGTGTTCGCGCACATGCAACGCCTGTCGCTGCGCTACTTCCAGCGCACCAAGGCCGGCCAGATCATCTCGAAGATTCTGTCGGACACCGAGCAGACCAAGACGCTCGTCACCGAGCTGGTCACGCGCACGATCCAGAGTCTCGCGTCCATCGTCTCGACGCTGGCGGTGCTGTTTGCGCTGAACGTGAAGCTCACGATCCTGTCGCTGGTCATCGCGCCGCTGCTCACCGCTGCACTCCAGCCGTTGCTGCGCCGCCTGCGTCGCGGTTACCGCACGAGCCGCAACGACTACGGCGAGATCACCAGCGTGCTGCAGGAAGTGGTGAACGGCGTGCGGTTGGTGAAGTCGTTCGGCGGCGAGCAGTACGAGGACGAGCGCTTCGGCGCGGCGAGTCATCGGTACTCCGACGGCATGGTGCGCATTCAGCGCGTGTCGGCGCTGTCGCAGCCGCTCACCGAAGTCATCGGCATGGCGATCGCGGTGCTGATCCTCTGGATCGGGGCGCGCCAGGTGTTGAATGGCAGCGGCATGGACGGCGCGACGCTGATCGTGTTCATGACGCTGGTCATGCGCCTGCTGCCGCCGCTCAAGCAGCTCTCGCAGACGCCGACGACGGCGCAGCAATCCCTTGCCGCCGCGGAGCGCCTGTTCGAGGTGCTCGACGAACAGACGGAAGCGCAACGCGACCACGGCACGCGCGTGGTGCGCTCGCTCGACGACTCGATCGAGTTCCGCCACGTGAGCTTCGCCTACGACGTCGAGCCGGTGCTGCAGGACGTGACGTTCACCGCGCGAAAGGGTGCGGTCGTTGCCCTCGTCGGTCCGAGCGGCGCCGGCAAGACCACGCTCGTCGATCTCATCGCCCGTTTCTACGAGCCCACGTCCGGCCAGCTGCTGTTCGACGGCGTGGACAGTCGCGACATCACGCTCGACTCGCTCCGCGCGCTGACTGGCATCGTGAGTCAGGACACGGTGCTGTTCAACGACACGGTTCGCCGCAACATCGCCTACGGCGCCGCCGACCGGTTCACCGATCATCAGATCGAGCGTGCGGCCCGCGCGGCCAACGCCCACGACTTCATCATGGCGCTGCCGGCGGGCTACGACACGGTGCTCGGCGATCGCGGTACGCGTCTGTCCGGCGGGCAGCGCCAGCGGCTGGCGATCGCGCGGGCGCTGCTCGTCGACCCGCCGATTCTCATTCTGGACGAAGCCACGTCGGCGCTCGATACCGAGTCGGAACGACTCGTGCAGGAGGCCGTCGACCGGCTGCTGACCGGCCGAACGGTATTCGTGATCGCTCACCGACTCTCCACCGTGGTGCACGCCGACCTGATTCTCGTGCTGGACCGCGGGCGCATCGTCGAGCGAGGCACGCACGCCGAGCTGCTCGCCGAGCGGGGGGCGTACTTCCGGTTGCACTCGCTCCAGTTCCGCGACGAACAGGTTCCGGCGAACGTCTGATATGCGCGTGCTGTTCTACCTGGCCGACATGGGCTGGTCGGGCTGCGCTCGCGCGACGTTCAGCGTCGCGCAGGGACTCGCTGCGCGCAATCACGACATTACCATCGCCTGTTGCGACGGCAGTCCGCTCGAGTCCCGCGCGCGCGCCGCAAAGCTCGACACGGTCGCCATCGACTCGGGGTCGTCGGCGGCCGGCTGCACGCTCGATCTGCGCAAGGTGCTCCGCGAACGGTCCATCGACGTCGTCGTCGCAACCACGGAGCGCGACCAGCTCATCGTCAGCTCGGCCATGCGGCTGGCACAGCATGGCGGCGTGCTGCGGCGCGTGCCGGCGTTCGACGGTCTCACACTGCGGCGCGGCGGCAGACTGGCGTTGCGCATTGCGCCGTCTGGTCTCGTGTTCACCAGCGATCGCGAGCTGGAAGACTCCAATGCGTCGGGCTGGGTCATTCCGGCCGCCGTCGCGCCGCTCGGCGTGGACGCGCCGAGCTACGACGACGTTCAGCCCGCCGGACGCGACACACTCGCAGTCCCACGGTCCGGTGTGCTCATCGCATGCAGATACGATGCATCCGGACGCTATCGCATTCCGACGATCTTTCGAACGCTGGCGCTGCTCGCCACGAGACGCGTGCCGATTCACGTGCTCGTCGTGGGACCCGGCTCGGACGACGACGATCTTCGCATGCATGCGTCAGCGCTCGGCGTCGGCCATCTCGTGACGTTCCTCGGCGAGCGAGAGGATCACTTGCCCATCATGCGCGCGGGCGACGTGGGCTGGGTGGTTTCCGGCGGCGATAGCGGTGCGTTCGATTGCCTGGACTTCATGGCGTTGCGCATGCCGGTGATTGCCGATCGCACGCCCCTCACGCAGCACTATGTGGCCGACGGAATCACCGGTCTGTTGCTGGCCTCCGGCGATCCGTCGTACACCGCGTCCGGCATTGCCGCCTTCTTGTCGTCCGAGGAGAAGCGCGCCGCGATGGGCAACGCGGCCCGTGCGCGCGTGCAGCGCGAGTTCACCGACGGCGCGATGCTCGACGGCTTCGAGCACGCCGTCACCGTGGCCGGGGATCGCGAGTCGTGGGCGACGACGTGACGACGCCGGCCGTCATCCAGCCGTCGTTCGCCCATCGTGCCGAATATGCCGCGCTGCGTGGCGCAGTGGCCGCGATGCAGCGACTCAGCTTCACCCACGCGAGCAAGCTCGGCGCGCGAATCGGCGCGCTGGGGTACGCCCCGCTCGAGATCCGGCGCGCAGTCGCGGAGCGACAGCTCGCGGCCGCGCTGCCGGAGCGGTCGCCGGAAGACGTCGCGCGCATCGCGCGGGCGTCGTACGCGCACCTTGGCCGAACGAGCATCGAGACCGCGATCCTGCCGTCATACGCGCCGGCGGAGATCGTGAATCTCTTCGACGAGGTGCACGGGTGGAGCATCGTCGAGGAGCGGCTCGCGCGAGGCAACGGGTTGATCATGGTGACCGGGCATCTCGGCAACTGGGAGCTCGGCGGCGCGTACATCGCCGCTCGCGGTGTGCCGATCGATGCGGTGGCGCGCCACATGGCCAATCCGCTGTTCGATCGCTATCTCACGCGCACGCGCCAGCGCATCGGCATGACGGTGGTGCACGACAATGACGCCGTGCGCCGCGTGCCGCGCTCGCTGCGCTCGGGCCGCGCCGTGGCATTTCTCGTCGACCAGGGCGCGGTGGGACTCGCGTCCTCGTGGGTGCCGTTCTTCGGCCGCTTTGCCAAGACGCCGCGCGGGCCGGCGGTGTTCGCGCTGCGACTAGGCACGCCGATCGTGTTCGGCGTGGCGCTGCGGCGCCCGTCGGGACGCTTCGCCCTGTACTTCGAGCCCATCGAGGCCGAGGACACCGGCGATCGCGATGCGGACGTCGAGCGGATCGTCGCCGAATACACGCGCGTGCTGGAACGATGGGTGCGTCTCGCGCCGGAGCAATATCTTTGGCAGCATCGGCGGTGGAAGCATCAGCGTCCGGGCACGCCGCCCGAGTTGGGGGATCCGCTATGAGTCGTGCGACGTCGCAACTGTTCTCCGATAAGCGCGCCTGGTTCGGCGGCGGCACGATCGTGCTGCTCATCGTGCTGGCGATCGGCGCACCGTTGTTCGCGCGACACGACCCATTCGGCATCGATCTGATCAACTCGCTCCAGGCGCCGTCGGCGGCGCACTGGTTCGGCACCGATATCCAGGGCCGCGATGTATGGGCGCGACTCGTCTACGGCGCGCGCGTGTCGCTGTCGGTCGGCATCTTCTCGCAGGGCATCGCGCTCGTGCTTGGCGTGCTGCTCGGACTGATCGCCGGCTATTACGCCGGCTGGCTCGACGAGCTGGTGATGCGACTCGCCGACGTGACGCTCGCGTTTCCGACGCTGCTGCTGCTCATCGCGCTCGTCGCGGCGCTGCAGCCGTCGCTGAGCATCGTGTTCATCACGATCGGCGTGGTCGGCTGGGCGGGCATGGCGCGGCTGGTGCGCGGCCAGGTGCTCGTGGTGCGCGAGCTGGAATTCGTGCAGGCGGAAAAGACCCTCGGCGCGAGCGATACGAGAATTCTCGCGAAGCACATTCTGCCGAGTGTCGTCGCACCGGTGGTGATTGCCGCCACGCTCGGCGTGGCCGGCGCGATCATGGCCGAATCGTCGCTGTCGTTCCTCGGACTCGGCGTGCAGCCGCCGACGCCGAGCTGGGGATCGATGATCGCCAGCGGCCGCGATCTCTATCAGTTGCGACATGCGCCGTGGACGTCCGTGTTCCCCGGCCTGGCGATCGGCGCGGCGGTGCTCGGATTCAACCTGCTGGGCGACGCCCTTCGTGACGCGCTCGACCCGCGGGCCGTGCGCGCCGGCGTTCCGCGCGGCGCCGGGCTTCCCGACATCTCGCGGCCATGAGCTACGACGTCGACGCGGTACGGCGCGACGAGTTTGCGTGGGCCGCGGACGGCGAGACCATCTACCTCAACAATGCGTCTACCGGACCGCTGCCGCAGCGGACGGTCGACGCGCTCGCGGAGTGGGGACGACTTCGCGCCAATCCGGATCGCATCAGCCAGGAGCGCCAGTTCGGCGAGCTGACGCACGCGCGCGAGCGGATTGCGGCGCTCATCGGCGCCACGCCATCGGAGATCGCGCTGGCGACCAACACGAGCTTCGGACTCAATCTCGCGGCGTTCTCGCTGCCGTTGCAGGAGGGCGATGTCGTCGTGTCGCCCGAAGGCGAGTTTCCGGCGAACGTATATCCATGGATGCAGGCCGGCAGGCAACGAGGGATCGAACATCGTCTACTGCGCTGCGATGGCGGAGTGCTCCAGGCGGATCAGCTTTCAGAAATACTGAACGACGATCGTGTCCGCGTCGTCGCGCTGTCATGGGTGCAGTTCTCGACCGGTGCGCGGGCAGACCTGCGCGCTCTTGGCGCCCTGTGCCGCGAGCGCGGCGTGTATTTCGTGGTCGACGCCATTCAGGGCCTCGGACCGTTGATGCTCGATCTGCACGACGTCCACGTCGACATCCTGTCGTGCGGCGCGCAGAAGTGGCTGCTGTCCCCGTGGGGCACCGGATTCACGTACGTACGACGCGAGCTGATCGACGTGCTGGAGCCGCACGACGTGAGCTGGATGGCCGTGCGCGGCGCGGACGATTTCTCGCGACTCGTCGACTACGACCTCGCGTGGCGGCGCGATGCTCGGCGCTTCGAGTTCGTGACGCTGCCGTTCCAGGATTTCGCCGCGATGAACGCCAGCCTCGAGCTGCTCGAGGAGATCGGCCCGGCGGAAGCCTCGGCGCACGCGTGTCGACTTGCCGACATGCTCGTGGAGTGGGCGCGAAGCCGCGCGGACGTCGAGCTGGTCACCCCGTGCGCGCCCGAGCAGCGCGCGGCGATCATATCGATTCGCCCGCGCGATGCGACGCGAACGAGCGAGCGGCTGCGGCAGGCGAACGTCGCGCATTCGGTGCGCGAAGGGGCCATCCGGTTGGCACCGCACTGGTACAATACGTCCGACGAGATCGAACGCGCGCTCGACGCGTTCGTCGGGTGAACGTCGTCAGCCGCCGGCGACCTTGACGAGTGCATAGTTCCGCGCGCCCTTCCGCACGAGCACGAATTCGCCGCCGAGCAGATCGTCATCGCGCAGCGGCTCGGGCTCCGGGCCGAGACGCCGGCCATTGAGGTACACGCCGCCCTGCTGCAGCATGCGCCGCAGGTCGCCCTTGCTCTTGAACAGCGCGTCCGGCCCGCTGCACACCGCCTCGAGCACGTGCTGCGACGTGAGCGGCCCGCGATCGGGATCCGGCTCGAGCCGAAACACCGGAATCTCCATCTGCAAGGCCAGCAGCGCTCCGCGCGAGAGCGACCGCGGATCCGCGCCGCCGAACAGGAGCGTCGACACTTCGCGCGCGGCCGCGAACGCCGGCTCGCCGTGGACCATCCGCGTGACTTCGCGGGCGAGCGTCTGCTGCGCCTCGCGCGCATCGGGGTGCTCGGCCGTCGCGGCGTCGAGCGACTCGATCGTGCTGCGATCCAACAGCGTGAAGTACCGCAGATATCGGCCGACGTCGCGGTCGTCGACGTTGATCCAGAATTGATAGAACTTGTACGGCGACGTCATGCTCGCGTCGAGCCACACGGCGCCAGCCTCCGTCTTGCCGAACTTGGTCCCGGCCGAGTTCGTGACGAGCGGCGACGTGATCGCGTGCGCGTCGGCGCCGAGGGTACGCCGAATCAGCTCGATGCCCGCGGTGATGTTGCCCCACTGGTCGCTGCCGCCCATTTGAAGGCGAACGTCGTGACGGCGCCGCAGCTCGAGAAAGTCGTACGCCTGCAACAGCATGTACGAGAATTCGGTGTAGGAGATGCCGGCGTCCATCCGGGCATTCACCGAATCCTTCTGCAGCATGTAATTCACCGTGAAGTGCTTGCCGACATCGCGCATGAACTCCACGGCGCGAAGCTGGACGAGCCACTCGGCGTTGTCGATCATCCGCGCGGCGTTCGCCCCGCCGAAATCGAGAAAGCGCTCGAGTTGCTTGCGGATGGCGGCCGCATTGGCCGATACGACCTCAGGCGTCGCCAGCGCCCGTTCGGTCGCTCGGCCGCTGGGGTCGCCGATCAGACCGGTGCCGCCGCCGACGAGCGCGACCGGCCGGTGGCCGTGCCGCTGCAGATGGACCAGGTCCATGATCGGCAGCAGGCTGCCGATGTGGAGACTCGGCGCCGTTGGATCGAACCCCACGTAGCCGACGATCGGCCCTCCAGCGAGTGCCGCGGCCGTCTCGTCGGTATGTTGATAGAGGAGACCACGCCACTGGAGCTCGTCGAGCAGCGCATGAGATTGCATGGCACAAAAATAGACGAACGGGGAATGAGATCATATGGTCCCAATTCCGTTCAGTAGGCGCTTTCGCCAGCGTTTTCCGCGCTTCTCGCGCACGTTGGCGCTCACGGTCTGCTTTCTCGTCGCGTTCGGCGCCGGCTTCGCGTATGCGAGCTGGGCGCTGGTGTGTCGGGCCGGACGCTGTCCATCGGCCAACGCGCTGGAAGGCTACGAGCCGCGGCAGACGTCGAAGCTCTACGCGGCCGACGGCCGGTTCATCGCCGAGATCGGGCTCGAGCGTCGCACGATTCTCAAGATCGGCGACATTCCGCCGCTCGTGCGCAACGCCTTCGTCGTCACCGAGGACAAGCGCTTCTATCAGCATTCCGGCATCGATTGGCGAAGCATACCGCGCGCATTGCTCGTCGACATCAAGAATCGCAACTGGAGCGAGGGCTTCTCGACGATCACGATGCAGCTCGCGCGCAACATCTTTCCCGAACGCATCTCTCGCGACAAGACGCTGATTCGCAAGCTCAAGGAGGCGAAGGTCGCCCGCGCGATCGAGGACCGCTATCCCAAGGACAAGATTCTCGAGCTGTACCTGAATCAGATCTATCTCGGCAACGGCGCGTACGGCGTCGAGACCGCGGCCGAACGGTACTTCGGCAAGACGGTGAAGCAGTTGAATGTCGCGGAGGCGGCAACGCTCGCCGCGCTGCCGAAGGGACCCGAGCGCTACAATCCGCGCCGTTTTCCGGATCGCGCCGTGCAGCGGCGCAACACGATCATCGGGATGATGCGCGATGCGAGCGTGATCAGTCCCACCGAAGCCAGTCTCGCGCAAGCGTACCCATTGCGGCTCGCGACGCGCGTCGAATCCGGCGAAGTGGCACCCTATTTCGTCGAGTGGGTGCGCCAGCTGCTCGACGACCGGTTCGGCGCGCAACTCTACGAGCAGGGATTGAAAGTCTACACGTCGCTCGACATCGATCTGCAGACGGCCGCCGAGCGTGCGCTGGACAAGCAGCTGCGCGCGATCGAGGCCGGGCACTACGGCCCGTACAACCACACCACGTACGATCGGTACATGGCGCGGTCGAGTGGAGACGAGGACAACGAGGGCGCCTCGTCACCGTACCTGCAGGGCGCGTTCGTGGCGATGGATCCACGCACGGGCGCGGTGCGCGCGCTCGTCGGCGGCCGCGACTTCGACGACAGCAAGTTCGATCGAGCGGTGCAGGCGGTGCGGCAACCCGGCTCCGCGTTCAAGCCGATCGTCTATACCGACGCCATCCAGAACGGGCGCCCACTGTCGTACCTGCTCGACAACTCGCCCCTCACCATCCAGATGTCGAACAGCTCGACCTGGACGCCGCAAAACTACGAGGGCACGTATGGCGGCAAGCTCCCGATGCGGCAGGCACTTTACGAGTCGCTCAATGTGCCGACGGTACGCCTCGGCATGGAGCTCGGGGAGCAGAGCGTGATTGACGAGGCGCGACGGTTTGGCATCACCACGCCGATTCCGGCGTATCCGTCCATCTTCATTGGCGCTGCGGACGTGTACCCGATCGAGATGGTCGCGGCCTACACCGCGTTCGCCACGCTCGGCACGCGCGCCGAGCCGATGCCCATTCTCAAGGTCGAGGACAGCCACGGCAACGTGCTCTGGGCGCCGCAGCCGACCACGGTTCCGGTGATGTCGCCGGAAGAAGCGTGGCTCATGGTGAGCGTGCTCAAGGACGTGGTGCGACGCGGCACCGCCGCGAGCGCGGTCGGCTCCGTATTCCATTATCCGGCGGGCGGCAAGACCGGCACGACGAACGACGGCACCGATGCCTGGTTCATCGGCTTCACGAGCGATCTCGTCGCCGGCGTGTGGGTCGGGTTCGACAAGCCACAGAAGATCAAACCGGGCGCGCAGGGTGCGACGATGGCCGCGCCGGCCTGGACGACCTTCATGACGGAGGCATATCACCGCAAGCCGGCGCCGCGCGATTGGCCAATGCCGAGCGACATCGTCACGCGGCAGATCGACGTGACGACGAACATGCTCGCGACGCAGTGGTGCCCGCGCGACGTGGTGGCCGACGAGTTCTACATTCCGGGCACCGATCCGTATCAGACGTGCGATGTGCACACGGGCCCGACGGGTCTGTATCCGGACACGCTCGGTTACGGCTCGTATCCGTATCCCGGTACGAATCCGCCGCCAACGTATCCGGCGTCACCCTATCCGCTCGGCGGACCGCCGCGTCCGGGTGCGACCGTACCCGGTTCCGGAGTCTCGCCGATTCGTCCGGCGCAGCGGCCACCGGTCGACACTGCGCGCCGGTCGCCGGACACGTCGATCTTCATTCTGCCGGGCCGGGACACGACGCGCCGCCCGACGCCGTATCCGCGAGACACGACGCGTCGGCGGCCGCTTTTCCCAGGCGACACGGCGCGGCCGCCCGACACCTCGCGCGTGTTTCCGCCCTTGCCTCCCGACACGAGCGCGCACCGACGACGGAACTTTGATTAGCACATCATGAGTTGGCGGCCCGTCGACTGCCACGCGCACTCGCTGTTCTCCGACGGGGCGCTCACCGTCGGGCAGGTGGCGGACCGCGTCCGTTCGCTCGGCGTCGTGCCGTCCGTGGCCGACCACATCTCGCGCGACGTGTCGCGCAGCGTATCGGACATCGACGGCGTTCGCGCCTATCTCGACGCGCTCGACGGGTTTCCCGTGCTGCGCGGCGGAGAGTTCTGCTGGCACGACTCGCTCTGGCGCGAGCTGCCGCCCGATCTCGTCCTGCGCTTCACCCATCGGCTTGGATCGTTGCACGCGATTCGCCTCGCCGACGACACGCTCGTGCGGGCGTTCGCGCGGCGGCTTCCGCGAGCGATCACGGTTCGTGAATACATGAGCGGCCACCTCGCATCGCTCGAGCGGCTCGCGCGCGAGATGCCGGTCGACGTTCTGTCGCATCCCACGCTGGTCGCGCTGCCGTTCAAGAACGTGGACCCGAGCGAGCTGTGGACCGACGCACACGAACGCCGCATGGTCGACGTGCTGTTCGAGGCGAACATCGCCTTCGAGATCTCGACGCGCTATCCGCCGCACGAACGCATCGTGCGGTGCGCTGTCGAGCGCGGCGTGCGCCTGTCGCTCGGATCGGATGGACACACGCTCGCGCAGGTCGGCGACATCCGGCGCCCGCTCGCGCTCGCGCGCTCGCTTGGCGTGCGCGACGAGGATTTGTACGATCCGCTTCGACACGGCTCGAAGACGCGCTCCGGCCAGGCGGTCCTCGCGTGATTCGGTATCGGGCGCGCTGGATCGTTCCCATCTCCTCGCCGCCCGTCGCGAACGGTGTCGTTGCCGTGGACGGCGAGCGCATCGCGTATGTCGGCCCGGCGGACGGAGGGCCGCAGGGAGACGAGCAGGATCTCGGAGCCGTCGTGCTGTTGCCGGGTCTCGTCAACGCGCACTGTCATCTCGAGCTTACCGCGATGCGCGGCTTTCTCGACGATCTGGATTTTCGCCGCTGGATTCTCCGGCTCACCAACGCCCGGCGCGCCGTGCTCGACCGCGACGCGCTCCTCGATTCGGCGCGATACGGCCTGGAGGAGGGCGTAGGATTTGGCATCACCGCGTACGCCGACACCTGCGCCTCGGGGGTCGTGCTGCAGGCGATGCGCGAAGCGGGCGTGCGCGGCGTCATGTATCAGGAAGTATTCGGCCCGGATCCGCTGCAGTGCGCCGAATCGATTGCCACGCTCCGCGAGCAGATCGCGGGCCTGCGGTATCTCGAAACCCCGCTCGTGCGCGTCGGGATCTCGCCGCACGCGCCGTACACCGTCTGCGACGATCTTTTCCGCGCCGCCGCGTCGCTCGCGCGCGAGCTGAATCTCCCCATGGCCACGCACGTGGCCGAGAGCGAGGTGGAGCATCAATTGGTGATCGACGCCGCCGGCGTGTTCGCGGACGGACTGCGCCGGCGCGGCATTGCGGTGGCGCGTCGCGCGGATTCGCCGATTCAGTTGCTCGCGACGCTCGGCGTCCTCGACGTTCGGCCGCTGCTGATTCATTGCGTCCGCGTCGACGCGCGCGACATTGGAACGATCGTCGCGTCCGGCTCGCCGGTCGCGCATTGCCCGGCGTCGAACGCCAAGCTGGGACACGGCGTCGCACCCCTCGACGAGATGCTCGCCGCGGGCGTGATCGTTGGACTGGGATCGGACTCGATGGCGAGCAACAATCGCATGGACATTCTCGCCGAGGCCCGGATGGCATTGCTCGCGCAGCGCGCGCGGATGCGTTCACCGGCGACGCCGTCCGCGGAGGACGTGCTGGCGCTGGCGACCATCGGCGGTGCGCGAGCCATCGGTATCGACGCGGTGGCGGGCACGCTGGAGCCGGGCAAGTCGGCGGACCTCGCGGCGTTCACGCTGAATCCGCACGGGCCGACACACGATCCCATTGCGGCAGCGGTGTTCTCGATCGCCGGCGCGCAGGCGCGGTTCACCGCGGTCGCCGGCCGCGTGCTCGTGCGCGACGGTGCGTTGCTCCGTCCGCGAGCTGGATTGCCGGAGCGCGTGGACGCGCTCGGTGCCGCGCTAGCCGCGTGGCTGGACGCCGGTGGCGAGATGCAAGGAGTGGTATGAGGGCGTTGTGCTGCGAGTCACGAGCGCGGTTTGATCTTGTCGCTCTCGTGGCCGCAGCATAGCTTGCTGTGGTACCGCGGAGGTCTTGTGGTCGTTGGATGCCTGGCATTGAACGCATCGTACGAGCCCCTGACGATGGTCCCCATGCGTCGGGCGCTCCGTCTCGTGATCGACGGCAAGGCCGAGATCATCGAGGCGGACGTCGACCGTCCGGTGCGCTCCGAGCGGCTGTCCATGCCGCGCCCCGCCGTGATCCGCCTGACGAAGTTCATCCACGTGCCGCGGCGCTTTCGGCGGCAGGTGACGAATACATTCCTCTTCGCGCGCGATCACTACCGCTGTCAGTACTGTGGGCGGCACATCACGGAGCTCAAGCCGCGCGAGGCGCTGACGCGCGATCACCTCATGCCGCTCTCGCGCGGCGGCACCAACGAGTGGACGAACGTCGTCGCCGCGTGCAGTCCCTGCAACACGCGCAAGGGCAATCGGCTGCCGGAGGAGATCGGCATGCACCCGCTCACGCACCCGGTCGAGCCGCACTTCGTGCATCTGAGCTGGGCCGTCCGGCGGCTCACGCCGACGCAGGCGCGGTACATTCGCACGTTCTACGGCAGCGAGGTCCTGCACCACCTCGAGCAGCTCGAGCACCGCAGCCCGCGCGTCGGCCACTGAGTCAGGCGCGGGGCGCCGCGAGGCTCAGCGCACGGAGAACACGTTGGTGCGTTCCTCGTAGTGGCGCTTGTCGCCGCCCAGTACGCGCGACAGCAGCACGCCCAGGCCGCTCCGGATCGTCGTGACGGGGTTGACCTTGCCCGGCGCCGACGGGCCGTGCAGCCACCACTGCTGCAGCGCATCGAGATCGCTTTCGGTGAGCGTCTGCACGTCGACGATCAGATTGTAATAATACTTTCCTGATTTGCCGGGATGCAGGCCGGGCCGGTAGGGAACCCCGCAACGAACGTCGGCGCTCGTCACGGTCGCGAAGCCGCCGAAGTTTTCCAGCTCGTTGTCGTGCGTTCGCACCACGGTGTACCGCTGTATGGTCGGATCGTACGACACGAGCATGTCCCACTCGGTGCGACCCTCCGGGTGATCGAACCAGCGGCGCTTTTGCCAGAGCTCGAGCCGGTAGTGGATCCGCGCCGGAAAGCCGCTGCGCAACAACTGGCGCGTCTTGTCGTCGGCGAGCAGGTTGGCCGTCGCGATCGCCGGACCCTCAGTGCCCAGCGCGGGCGGCGCCGGCAGCGCAATCTGCAGCTTGACTTCATTCCGCTGTGCCGCCAGCCGCGGCGACAGCGGCGCGGCGATACAGAGCGCGACGAGAACGGCGAAACGTCGCACGATCAGAAGCGGTGCCGAAGGCGGACGAAGAAGTTCACCGGCTCCGCCGGTGTCGAGATCGATTTCGCCGCGTACAGCCCCAGGCCGCCGAAGTCGATCCCGAGTCCGAGATCGGTACGGAACGTGGACAATGGCGGAAGCGTCGAGCTGCCGTAGGTGAGCACGCCGTCTGGCGTGCCGACGTTCCAGCCGCGACCGCCGTCCGCAAACAGCACCCAGTAGGCGTCGCCATGCGGACCGTGGTTGTGCAGCGGCCAATCCGGCAACCAGCTCATCACGTCGAGCCGGAGATCGCCGCGCACCTCGAGCTGCGCGAGCGCAATCCGATCGCACGCCGCCGGCCTGCCGGGCGAAGGCGGCGAATCGTTGCACGTGCCGACGTCCGCTCCGGCCCGCGGACTGCGAAAGTCGAAACCGGGCAGCGCGCCGGGGCCATCGACCGAGAGCCGTCGTTCGAGCGGAAGCTGATCGCCGCCGAGCCAGCCGCCGAGCACGACGCGCAGGTTCACCTGCTCGTCCGGCGACAGCCGATTGTAGCGCCGAATGTCGAGAAAGCCGCGATTGTATTGTGTCTGGTCGCCGGCGACAAAGCTCGGCAGCAAGCCACCGGTCGGTGCCGGCGTTTCGATCGTTCCGCGCCCGTGCTCGACGTCGGCGTCGACGTACCAGCCCGCCCAGGGATCGAACGGATCGTTGCGTGTGTCGACCGCGAACGTTGCCGCGAACACATGAAAGACGCCGTCGTCGGTGAGCGGATTCGGACGCCACGGCCGATCGTCGTTGAACAGCGTGAATGGATCGCGTTCGGACACGGACGACCATCGCTCGGCGCCATACGACGCCGTGAGGTTCAGGTTGCGTGCGCCGTACAGCGTGACGAAGCCGCGCGCGCCGTGCCGCCGGTAGTAGTCGCGATAGTCGCGGCGCGCGAGGAACGACGCGAGCGCCACCTCGAGATTCGACAGCTGCCAATCTTCGACCGGCGCGACCACGTCCAGGAGCTGACCGCCGACACCGATGCCGTGTGTGGTGCCGAAGCGGATCTCGGTGCGCAGGTTGTTACCGGTCGTGTTCGAGCCGAAGTCCGCGGTCCGTACCACCGCCGCGGCGTCCACGCGAATGCCGCCCCACGTCGTGCGGCGAAACACCGACGGGCCGAGGTTGATCGGCAGCCCCTCGACGCGATTGTACGGGCCCGCCTGCACGACGCGCAGGTCGAACGAGCTGGATTCGCGCCGCCGCTCGAGGCGATGCCAGAAACTCTCTCCGGGCGCGCCTTGGTCTTCCACGAGCACGATGCGGTCGCCTTCCTCGCGATACGCGAGCGGCTCGTGATATACCCGCGTCACGCCACCGACGTGTGCCGATTCGAGTCCGTCCACTTCGCCGCCGACGACGATCAGATCGCCGTCGATGCGCGCCGTCGGAGCGAGCTCCACGTCGGAGTTCACGGCGAGCACGCTGCCCGCGACGTGTCCTTCGATGAGCAGCGGTCCGTGCTGCACGGCCACGTCGCCTTGCACCTCGTTGCCCGCGGCGATGTCGACGCGATCGGATGCGCGCAACGCCACCGGCCGGTTCCAGCGGTCGACGACGTCGCGCCGCACCTCGGCGGGGAGCGTCTGACGTACCACGCCGGCCTGCGCGACGATCCGGTGCGCCGGCATCGACACGAGTCCAGCAACGAGCGCCGGCATCAATGCAAACCTGCGCATGACTGCTCCGGGCTGGGAGTGCCGGCCGCCCGGTTCGGCGCGGCCGGTGCAGGGCTGCCCGATCACTCCGGACCCACCGGAATGCCGAGGCGCCGCATGCGGCGGTAGAGATTGGGTCGGTCGGTCAGCAATCGGCGCGCGGCTTCGGAGACGTTCCCGCTCGTCATGGAGAGCACGCGCGATATGAGCAAACGCTCATAGTCGTCGACGGCCTCGTTCAGCGAGCGGTCCGGCACGGCCGGATCGGGCAGTGGAGTGACCGGCCGGCCGCGGTCGGCACGCGGCAGCGGCAGCACCGCGGCAACGTCAGCCACCGTCACCTCGCGGCCGGCGTGCAGAATGGCGAGCCGCTCGACGATGTTCGCCAGCTCGCGCACGTTGCCCGGCCACGCGTAGCGCGTGAAGGCGGCGATGGCTTCGTCGCTCCACGTCGGCAGCGGCCGGCCGGTGCGCATGCGGTGCAGGGTGGAGAAGTGGCGCACCAGCGCCGGAATGTCGCCCGGCCGCTCGCGCAGCGGCGGGATCGCGATCGGAATCACGTTCAGCCGGAACAGCAGGTCGTCGCGGAAGCTGCCGTCGGTCACCGCGCGCGCGAGATCCTTGTTCGTCGCCGACACGATGCGCACGTCGATGCGGATCGGCTTGCCGCCGCCGACGCGCTCGATCTCCCGTGCCTCGATCGCGCGGAGCAGCTTCGCCTGCGCCTCGGCGCCCAGATCGCCGACTTCGTCGAGCAGCAGCGTGCCGCGGTGCGCCAACTCGAAGCGTCCGAGGCGGCGTTCGGTCGCCCCGGTGAACGCACCGCGTTCGTGGCCGAACATCTCGCTCTCGACGAGGTCGCGCGGAATGGCGGCGCAATTCACGCGGATGAACGGCCGGTCGCGCCGGGCGCTGGTCGCGTGAATCGCCGCGGCCACGAGCTCCTTGCCGGTCCCGGACTCACCGGTGATGAGAACGCGCGCATCCGTCGGGGCGACGCGCTCGATCATCGCACGCACCTGCATCATCGCCGGGCTGTCGCCGATCATCTCGCCGCTCAGGCCGAGGTCGGCGCGCAGGGTTCGCGCTTCGCGGCGCGCCTGGCGCAATTCCATCGCCGACGCGAGCGCGAGCAGCACGCTCTCGGGGCTCAGCGGCTTTTCAAGAAAGTTGAAGGCGCCGAGCTTCGTCGCCTTGACGGCATCGCTCAAGCCCGCGCGGCCGCTCATCATCACCACCGGCACGTCGGGCAGCGATTCACGGAGCTTGCCGAGCGTCGCGAGGCCATCCAGCTCGCCGGGCATCATGAGATCGAGCAGGAGCACGTCGGGCTCCGACTCCATCGCGTGCGCCAATCCCGCCGCGCCATCCGGCGCGTCGCGCACCTCGTAGCCTTCGGCGGCGAGCAACGCGCCGACCATCCGCCGGATGTTCGGTTCGTCGTCGATGATGAGAACGCTCGGCATGTTCCGATGCTAACCGGGCGTATCCGTCGGCGGCAGACTCCCCTGCCGCTCGGCGAACAGCTTCGTCGTGAAGCGCTGGCCTTCGGAAATCCGCTCGACTTCGATCGCAATCGAATCGATCGCCTGCTCCATGCGCTCGAGGCGCGTGGTGAGATCGGCGGGCATCGAGCGTTGCAGCGGCTCGGTGTCGCGACGCCGTCCGTAGGCCCTCGCGAACGAGACGCCGATCGTCGTCACCCCCATCGAGATGAACAACACGATGGGAACGAGCGTGCCGTCAATGTACATCGTTCTCTCCTGTAGTTTTTCCGTCGACCGGCAGCACGAACCGAATCTCCGTGCCCCGGCCGACGACGCTCCGCGCGCCGACTTCGCCGTTGTGCGCGAGCACGGTCTGGCGCGCGATGGCGAGCCCGAGTCCGGTGCCCCCCGGCTTCGACGTCACATACGGCTGCCAGATCCGCTCGAGCTGCTCGGGTGGAATGCCGCATCCCGAGTCGGACACCGCAATCTCCACCGCGTCTCGTCCGTCCTCGCTCGCGCGGCGCACGCGAACCCCGACGCGGCCGGTGCCGCGACAGGCGTCCACGGCGTTCAGCATCACGTTCGACAGCGCGCGCGCCAGCGCATCGTGATGTCCGTGAATCATCGGCAACTCGTTCTCGATGTCGACGTCGACGTGAAGCTGCGGCGGGATCGTCGCGCGCGCCGTGTAGCGCGCCAGCTCCCCAAGATCGACTTCGGCACGCGGACCTTCGGGCAGCTTGCCGAACTGCGAGAAGCTGCGGGCCATGTCCTCCAACCGCTGCGACTCGATGCCGAGCACTTCGACCGTTTCCGCCAGCTCGGGGGGCGCGTCGCGACGCAGCCGGTCGACGGCGAAGCGAATCGGTGTGAGCGGGTTCTTGAGCTCGTGCGCCACTTGCCGGGCCGTCTCCCGCATCGCCGCGGCGCGTTCGGCTTCGAGGGCGCGGGCCCGGCCCAGCTCGAGCTCGGCCGCCATCTCGCGCATGCGGTGTCGCAATACCTGGAACTCCGGCGCACCGCGCCGCGGCGGCGTCGTCGGCAGCGGATCGCCGCGTCCGAGGTGCTCGGTCCATCCCACCAGTTCCTGCAATGGTCGACTCAGATTCCGGCTCAGGTGTCCCGCGACGCGCGACGCGACGATGCCGACGAGAATGACCGCCAGCAGCGCCGCGATGACCAGCTTGCGGGCGGCTTCACGAAATACGAATTCCGCTTGTCGTGCACGAACGGCGCTCTGCCGAAGTGTGGCTTCGTGCAGGTCCAGCGCACGTCGTTCCGCGCTCGTTAGCGGTGCCTGACGCACCGCCGCCGCGGCACGCTCGCCCGTCGCCGCCACGCTGTCCCACGCCGCCGTGGCGCCGGCGAGCGGCAACAGATACGACCCCGTTCCGCTCCAGGCGAGCGAGATCAGAATGGACGGGATGAGAGCGAAGGCCAGCAGGATGAGGAAGAGGCGGCCGCGGAACCCGACACGCTTCACAGGAACTCCGTACGAGAGGCGCGTGACAGCGGTTTCGCTGTCAAACATACCGAACGGCTCACGTGCCTACTACCCTCGTGCCGCTGGCTTTACGCCGTCGGTCACCCTAAATTCCCTTCCCGACGTCGCTTGCGAGACCGGTATTGTCCACGTGCGCGTGGAACAGCCGATGGCGCGCGCGGCGTTACGGTGACAACGCACCATCCGGCCCAGTGGCCGAGCGGCAGGCGCTCACGGAGCGCCTCGCCGCCATCACGGATCTCTGATCCGCAGAGCTCTACATGAATTCGCGATATCCACGCACCCCAGCACGCGCGCAGACTGCGCTCATCCATCGCGGGCCGCAGGCCATGGCCGCCGCCCCGCACGTCGTTACCCCGCTGCACGCACCCAATGCCGCGCTGCTCATCGACTTCGACAACGTCACCATGGGCATCCGCTCCGACCTGGGCAAGGAGCTGCGAAGCCTCCTCTCGTCGGAGATCATCAAGGGCAAGGTGGCCGTGCAACGCGCCTATGCCGACTGGCGGCGCTACCCGCAATACATCGTGCCGCTCTCCGAAGCGTCGATCGATCTGATCTTCGCCCCGGCCTACGGCTCCTCGAAGAAGAACGCGACCGACATTCGTCTGGCCATCGACGCCCTCGAGCTCGTCTTCACGCGTCCGGAGATCGGCACGTTCATTCTGCTGTCGGGCGATTCCGATTTTTCGAGTCTCGTCATCAAGCTCAAGGAATACGGCAAGTACGTCATCGGCGTCGGCATTCGCGAATCCTCGAGCGATCTGCTCGTCCAGAATTGTGACGAGTATTACAGCTACAATGCGCTCGCCGGCCTCGTGAAGGCATCCGAGGAAGAGCAGACGCGCAAGTACGATCCCTGGGAGCTCGTTACGGAAGCGGTGCAGCGCATGAAGCGCAATAACGACGTCATGCGCTCCGACCGTCTCAAGCAGGTGATGCAGGAGATCGACTCGACGTTCGACGAGAAGAATCTCGGCATTTCGAAATTCTCACGCTTCTGCCAGGAAGCGGCGCAGCGCGGCTTGCTGACCGTCACCAAGCTCGATAACGGCCAGCTCGAGGTCGATCTGCCGGGTACCACGACGACGTCGACGACTACCGCCGCATCGGAGCCGCGCGCCGCTCGCAGCGAAGCCGCACCGGCCGGCGAGGCGCAGCCTTCGTCCGACGAGCGGCCTCCCCGCCGCAGTCGACGGGGCCGCGGCGGCCGCGGACGCGAGCGCGAGGAGCATGCACCGCGCGCCGCCGAGACCGAGCCGCCCGAGGCCGCGGCCGAGGTCGAGGCCGAGCTCACATCGGAACCGGCAGCAGTCGAAGTGGAGATTTCGCGGCCGGCGCCGACCCGTGAACCGAGACGCGCCGCGGCTGAACAGCCGTCGGCGCAGCCGGCCGAAGTCGCCAGCATGGATGGCGAGCGGCTCACCCGCACCGAAGCGTTCGATCTCGTGCGGCGAACCGTCGACGATCTCGCGCCGGGCGACGACACGGTGCGGGCCAGCGACGTTCGTCGCCGGGCACGTCAGCTCCTCGGCCGCGATTCGGAAAGTCTCAACGACCGCATGTTCGTGCGCGTGCTCAAGGACGCGCACGACCAGGGCATCATCGATCTGCGCCGTCGCGGCGATGACTTCGAAGTCGCGCGCGCCGCGGAAGCGCCGCCCGTCTCCGAACAGCTCGCGGAGCGCGAACGCGCGGCCGTCGCGGCCACCGCGCCAGAGGCGGGCACGAATGCCGGGTCGGCCGCGCCGATTCGGGGCATGGGTCCGCGAGGTGCCGGCGCCGGTCGCCAGGGAGCGCGCGGCCGTTTGCCTGCGCCGCCACCGGAGCTGCTGTCGATCGGCGTCGTCGAAACCGCGCCGCCTCCTGCGTTGCGCGTCGAGCACGCGGCGCCGATCGGCGACGAGAGTCCCGTCGGCGGCAAACGCGCTCCGGCCCGCGGACGACGCAGCACGCCGGCCAAGAGCACGCGCGCTGCCGCGAAGAAAACGGGCAGTCGACCGCGAGCCAAGAAGGCGGCGAAGAGCACCAACAGCGAATGACGACCAACGCCGCGCCACGTGCGCGGCGTTCTCGTTCGGGGCCGCCGCTGCCGCGCACGTTCTACGATCGTCCCACCGAGCAGGTCGCGCGCGATCTGCTCGGCTGCGTGCTCGAATGTCGCACCGAGAGCGGCATCGCCGCCGGCCGCATCGTCGAGACGGAGGCGTATCTCGGCGAGCACGATCTCGCCTGTCACGCGGCGGCCGGTCGGACGGCGCGCACGGCGCCACTCTACGGCGCGCCGGGCATTGCGTACGTCTACTTCATCTACGGCATGTACTGGTGCTTCAACGCCGTCACACGCGCCGAGCACGAGCCGAGCGCGGTACTCGTGCGCGCGGTGGAACCCGTAGCAGGAGTCGACTTGATGCGCCGGCGACGCCCACGCGCTCGTCGCGACGTCGACCTCACGAACGGCCCCGGCAAGCTGTGTCTGGCCCTCGGCATTGACGGCACGCTGAATTGGGCGCCACTCCAGCGGCCGCCGCTCGTGATTCGACGCGGCGAACCGGTCGCCGACGCCAACGTGACGGTCACACCGCGCATCGGCATCACCCAGTCGGCCGAGTGGCCGCTCCGCTGGTTCGTGACCGACAGCCCGTACGTGTCGAAGACACCGGCGCACTTTCCGCGACACACCGCGGGCAAATGAAAAGCGCCATGAGCAGATGCTCATGGCGCCGATGAATCGGGAGTGGCAGCGGTCAGTCGCGGTCGATCGAGGTGCCCGCGTTGTACCGGAGTCCGATCTCGTACGTGAAGTTGAACGGACGCCCGTTGTACATGATGAAGCGCCGCTGCGCAGGACTCGCCTGCCCCTGCACGAACGCCGAGACGCGCCGCAGCCGATACTGCGCACCGAGCAGCAGCATGGGCGAGAAGTTCACCTTGGCATCGTTGATCACGGCTTCGGCGAAATCACGCTGGTTTGTCTGGGTGAACGGCCCCTCGGCAACGGCCGACGCGATCTCGTTCAATGTGAATCCGATGCCCACGTAGGGATGCAGGCGCAGGTGCTCGCCGGGGAACCCGACGGCCGCCATGTCGAGGCGCCGCAAATTCTTCAGGTCGACGATGCGGACGCCGGTGTCCGCCAGGGTCGGCCCGTTGATGATGATGGCGTTCTGATTGAAGAACGCTTCGGACGCCGATACGTACAGGCCGCCGTGCGTGCGGGTGATCAACCAGTCGATGCCCGCGATCGGCGCCGCGGTGTATGCCTGGCTGGTATTGGCGAAGCTGTAGCCCCCGCCCTTGATGCCCCAGAACCACGCATCTTTGAATTGGCGGCCATCCTGCGCAGTGCTGAGACTCGGAAGGGCCACGACAACCGCGGCCGCGGCCATCAAGGCACGGATCGATCGCATACGAATCCTCGACAAGGAGTGGGGTAGCCACGAAGTTCGGCTCCTTGAATCGGACGACAGACCGGGTAAACAGTCACGCTCGCTTGCCGCGCGGCACGGTCTCCGCACCATGGTCGGCATGGCCGGCCACCCGCCGGTCCCGGCCCGGAACCCCTGAGGCATGGCATCGATACTTCCCGGCACGCGCGAGTTCGAGACTCCCGTCTACGGCACCATCTTCGGCCAGCGGACGCAGGTCGTCCATCGCCTGAGCCCGGGCGACCGGCTGATCCTCGTCCCGGATCCCCCCGGAATCGAGGAGCCGAACGTGTGGGTACATGCCCCGGGCGGCGACGTCATCGGTCATCTGGCGCCCGACATCAATGCATGGCTCGCGCCGATGATGCTCGAGGGTTGCCGCTGCGGCGCCGTCGTCACGCACGTTGGCGGCGACGACGTCGCGAGCTACAAGCGGCTGATCGTCACCGTACGATGCCAAGTTGGGCGCCGACACGCTTGAACGCGTCGAGCGCCCGATCGAGATCGTCGCGCGTGTGCGACGCCGAGATTTGACAGCGCACCCGGGCCTGGCCCTGCGGCACCACGGGGAAGCCGAATCCGGTGACGAACACGCCCTGCTCCAATAAGAGATCGCTCATCTGGATCGCCGCCGCGGTTTCGCCGACGATGATCGGGATGATTGGCGTTTCGCCGGTCAGCGGTTTGAATCCGGCCTCGATGAGCCGCTCTCGGAAATAGCGCGAGTTGGTCCGCAGCGCCTCGACGCGCTCCGGATGCGCTTCGGTGAACTGCACGGCGGCGAGCGCGCTGGCGGCGACGGTCGGCGGCAGCGCGTTCGAGAACAGCTGCGGCCGTGCGCGCTGGGTGAGGTAATCGGTAAGCGCAGCCGACCCGGCGACGAATCCGCCCGCCGCGCCGCCCAGTGCCTTGCCGAGCGTCGACGTGATGACGTCGACCTCGCCGAGCAGGCCGAAATGCTCGGCGGTGCCGCGCCCCGTCTTGCCGAGGACGCCCGTGGCGTGCGAGTCGTCCATCACGACGATCGCGTCGTGATCGCGCGCGATCTGCAGCAGGTCCGGCAGCTTGCAGATGGAGCCTTCCATCGAGAACACGCCGTCCGTCCAGATGAGGCGGCGCTTTGCGCCTTTTGCGTCGGCGAGCTTGGCGCGCAGATCATCGAGGTCGCCGTGCTGGTACACGGCCGTCGTGCATTTGGTGATCGCCTTCGCGAGACGCATCGAGTCGATGATCGACGCATGGTTCAGCGCGTCCGATACGACGAAGTCCCCCGTCTCGACGATCGTGGCGGTGAGTCCCTCGTTCGCGTTCCACGCCGACACGAAACTGAGCGACGACTCGGTACCGACGAAGCGGGCCAGCGCGTTCTCCAGGTCGCGATGAATCGTGAACGTGCCGCAGATGAACCGCACGCTGGCCGTGCCGGCGCCGAACCGGCGCAGGCCGGCGATGCCGGCGTCGATCACCGTCGGCTCGTCCGCCAGTCCGAGATAGTTGTTGGATGAGAGGATCAGCACATCGCCGCGGCCTTCCATTCGCACGCGTGCCGATTGCGGTGAATCGAGGTAGTTCAGCCGCTTGTAGACCTTGTCCCGCTTGAGCTGCTCGATGGTCTGCTCGAGCGATTTCGTGAATGATTCGTTGGGCATGTTCTAGATGCTAGGGACTAGGGACCAGGGGCTAGCGGGTTGCTGGATGCTCGTGACTAGGAACGGCGCGCTGCGGATCGACGAGTGAATTGCGGAAATCACCCTTCGAGCGATTCAACATCTAGCACCTGGCAACCAGCAGCCCACCAGCAGCTGGCACCCAGCATCCAGTACCTGCACAGGCGTTACGCTATCTCGAATATGACTTTCCCCGCCTCCCCCGACTTGATTGCGCGAATCGCCTCGTCCGCTTCCTCGATCGGAAAGCGGTGGGTGATCACCGGCGTCGGATCGAATTGT
>Ga0207660_10000234_pt1 | contig 35837 bp, 32 predicted proteins | sample KBSC73BmetaG_FD_184335 | JGI IMG/M metagenome (GOLD analysis project Ga0207660, IMG submission 184335) | Corn rhizosphere microbial communities from Kellogg Biological Station, Michigan, USA - KBS C7-3B metaG (SPAdes) (version 2) | ecosystem: Host-associated > Plants > Roots > Rhizosphere ... | reverse complement strand
CTGCAACCGTGCGTAGAGCACATCCGCCACCGGGCCGAGCGCTTCCGACAGCGGCGCCAGCCGGTTGGTGAACTGGCTCGCCGGCCGTTCGGTCAGCCTGGGCCAGCCCTGCGGCATCAGCCCGACGCCCACCATCAGCCCCGCCGAGCCGCCGGCCCACAACGCCCGCTCCAGCGCTCCGCTTATGCCGATCTTTGGCACCACCTGGTGCGGTTCGCCGGGGAAGTGCGCCTCCCAGTCGCCCGAGAGGATCAGCCGGAAGTTCGGCCATTCCGGGAAGATCTGGTCCCAGACCGTGCCGGGCCCCGTCACCTTGACCAGGTAGTAGGTCGTGACCGCCCCGCGCAGGCGCTCGGCCGGCAGGTGATAGGTCACCGAGGCGGTCGTCGTCGCGGCTTCGCCAGGCTCGAGCTTTGTTGGCATATTCGCAGGATACGCGAACTTGGTCGGCGGATCGCCACCCCTGCGAACTTGCCGCAGGCGGCGCGGCGATTGAGGAGGCTCGACGCGAGGCTGGGGCCCCTGAGAGAATCCTGTTGTCCGGACGGGCAAGGGATGGGAGCGTACGGCTCAGATCGGGGTGGGCCTGAATTGGAGCGCGCTATGCATAGACTTCTGGGCCTGGGGGCCGCTGCGTTCATCGCCGTGGCCGCCCTTTCCACGGCGGCCGGGGCCGCCGACCGGCAATACGACTGCACGAAGCCCGGCAACGCCAACAAGGCGGCCTGCAAGACGACCGCCAAGGCCGCGCCCGCGCCGGCCCCCGACAAGGCCAAGCCCGCCAAGGCCAAGCCCGCCAAAGCCGCCAAGGCGGCGACCGCCGCCGCTCCGGCCGCAAAGATGACGACGGCCGCGGCCAAGCCCGCAGCGGCGGAACGCACCTACGACTGCTCCAAGGCCGGCAACAAGAACAAGGCCGCCTGCAAGGGCGTCGCCGCAACGCCGGCGGCCGCGCCCGCCAGGACCGCCACGACGACGACCACCACCGCCAAGGCGGCCCCGGCCGCCTCGGGCGTCGCCACGGCCGCCAAGTCGATCTTCGGCCCGAAGCCGGCGCCCGCCGCCGCCCGGGTCGCCAAGGCCCCCGCCGCCGGCCCAACCCGCGCTTCGGCCACGATGGCCGCCAACGCGGGCCCGCCGCAGCCCGGCAAGCCCACCGCCACCTGCAAGGACGGCACGCCCAGCATGACCCAGCACCGCTCCGGCGCCTGCGCCGGCCATGGCGGCGTCGCAACCTGGCTGGCCCAACTGCCTTAAAGGCGGCGCCTGCGCCGCGAGGCGCGGATCGTCAGCCCGGATTGTTCACGACGTAAGGGAACCCGCGAGGGGCTGTCCTGGGCGGCTCGCGCTCAGGAGCCGCGGGTTTGCGCGGCGCGGCCCGCGAGGCTTTGCTGGCCGGCCGATGGGTTGCGGCGGCGGAGGGCCGGCGGACGCGATGCGTCGCCTCGGCGCGCCGCCGGTCCGTCGGCTTGGCGCGATGCGCCGCAGGCTTCGCGGCGGCGAAGGCGGCCTTTGCCGGCGGCGCGGGCACGGTCAGCGCAGGCGTGGCGGGCGCTGGCGTCGAGGGCGCCGGCACGACAGGCGCTGAGGTAAGATGCGCTGAGGTGACGGGCGTTGAGGTGACGGGCGCTGGCGTGATGGTCGCTGGCGACGCGGAGGGGCTCGCGACGGGCGTGGCTGGCACGGGCGCCGGCGGCGGCGCGGGCGGATCGGCCAATGGCGCCGTGGGACGGCCACGCGGGGTCAGGCTCCAGGCCAGCGCCATCGAGACCGCGGCGGCCAGCGCCAGGACGGTCGCGATCCAGCCGACGGGGAGGCGACGGCGCGCCGGCGGCTCGGGCGGCGGCGGGCGCCGTGCGATCTCGATCCATTCCGGCGGGGATGGCGCGACGTTCCAGGTGTCGTCAGCGTTGAAATAGAACCCCACGCCCGTCGGCGGCCCGCCCGCCGCACCCTGCTGCTCGCTGGACATGCCGACCCCTGCAAAGCCTCATCGCCGAGCTTAATTCGCGGGCGCGGGGATTCGTTGCACGCAAGGCCGATGCGTCCGGGCGGCCTTAAGGAGGGGCTAAGGCGTAGCTGGCGCTCGCGCGGGCGTTGGCTTGGGCGCATTTTGAACTATGAGGAATGCGGGCCCGCCACCCGCCGGGAGGTGAGACGGCCCGGCCTGAAGGGGAAACCGCCGATGACCGCCGCCGTACCGAGCTTCGACGATGTCATCCTCGGCCGGCGAAGCATCCGCGGCTACAAGCCCGATCCGGTGCCCAAGGCGCTGATCGAGGAGATCATCGGCCTGGCGATGCGCGCCCCCTCGTCGATGAACACCCAGCCCTGGAACTTCTACGTCATCAGCGGCGAGCCGCTGAACCGGATCCGCGCCGGCAACACCGAACGGAACCTTGCGGGCGTCCCGCATTCGCGGGAGTTCCGCACCGGCCAGGCCTTCGCCGGGCCGCATCGCGAACGGCAGATCGGCGTCGCCAAGCAGCTCTTCGCCGCCATGGGCATCGCGCGCGAGGACAAGGAGGGCCGGCAGGACTGGGTGCTGCGCGGCTTTCGCCAGTTCGACGCGCCGGTCTGCGTGATCATCACCTACGACAAGGTGCTCGCCGATAGCGACGACACGCCCTTCGATTGCGGCGCGGTGGCGACCGCCCTGGTCAACGCCGCCTGGTCGCGCGGGCTGGGGGCGGTGATCAACAGCCAGGGGATCATGCAGTCGCCGGTGGTGCGCGAGCACGCCGGGATCGCCGACGACCAGGTGATCATGAAAAGCATCGCGCTGGGCTGGCCGGACGAAAGCTTTCCGGCCAACGCGGTGGTGTCCGAACGCAAGCCCGTGGCCGAGGCCACCGTGTTCGTGGGCTTTGGCGACTAGGGCGAAGCCTGTCACTGCCGCGTCCGAGGCGCCTGCTGCGCGGCTGCGGATCGGCGGCGAGCGGAACGGTCCTTCAACAATTGCTGGTAGAAATCGCGCGAGTCAGTGGAGTGCGGCGCGATGCAATCGGGGGCAAACGAAGGACGGGACGTGGATGATGCGCCGCATCATCGCAGCACCGCAGCCACGATGTGGCGGCGCTCGGGCCTGCTGCTGCCGTTGCTGACCGCCCTGGCGGCGTTCCCCGTCTCAGGCTGGCGTCTTGCGCTAGCTTGGCTGCTCGTCATGGCCGCCGTCACCGGGGCGCAGCGGCGTTGGCGAGACGGCGGCCAGGCCGAGGCGCGCTGGCCTGCCGTCTTCGCGTGGATCGCCAACGCCGGCTACTCCGCCGCGGCCTTCTATCTGGTCGCCCTCCACACCGGCGCCGCCCAGACCTATGGCGTCACGCTCATCGGCCTGGTCCTGTTCCGCATCCTCGCGCGCGACTACGCCCATCCCCGCCGGCTGGCGGCGAACCTCGTCCCGCCGGTCCTCGCCGTCGCGGTCGCCCAGTTCGGCGCGGCCGCCGGCCTGCTGGTCGGCCATCAACCGCTGATGCTGATCACCCTCCTGGCAAGCCCCGTCGCGGTCTTCGGACTGCTTGGGACGGTCCAGAGCGAGCTCACGGACAAGCGGCGGCGGCTCGATGCGGCGGTCGTCCAGGCCCAGGCGGCCGCCCAGGCCAAGTCGGACTTCCTCGCCAACATGAGCCACGAGATCCGCACGCCGCTGACCGGCATCATCGGCTTCTCGGACCTGCTGGCGCGGATGCCGGACCTGCCGCCGGCCGCCGCCGGCTATGTGGGCCGGATCGGGTCGAGCGGGCAGACCCTCCTGGCGGTGGTCAACGACATCCTCGACTTCTCCAAGCTGGAAGCCGGACATGTGGAGCTCGACCCTCAGCCTTTCGCGGTCCGCCCCTTCTTCGAGGAGACGCTCGCGATCGTGGCGCCGCAGGCCGCCGCCAAGGGCCTGGCCGCCGGGTTGACGTTCGAAGGCGAAATCCCGCCAGCGCTCGACGCGGACAGCGCGCGCCTGCGTCAGGTGATGCTCAACCTCCTGGGCAACGCCATCAAGTTCACCGCGCAGGGATCGGTGAGGGTCGCCGTGGCGCACGACGCGGCGCGCGAGCGCCTCCGCGTGACGGTCTCCGACACGGGATGCGGCGTTACGCAGGACAAGCTGGCGCGCCTCTTCCAGCGGTTCTCGCAGGCCGACAATTCGGTGAGCCGCAACCACGGGGGAACCGGACTGGGCCTGTCCATCTGCAAGGCGCTCTGCGAACTGATGGGCGGGCAGATCGGGGTGACCTCGACGCCGGGCGCCGGCTCCGATTTCGAGTTCTGGATCGCGGCCGCGCCGGCGCAGTTGCAGGACGCCGAGCAGGCCCGCGCGGTTTGCGCCAACCCCACGGGACGGCCCTCGCGGATCCTTGTGGTCGACGACCTCGACGTCAATCGCGAGCTGGTTCGCACCCTCCTCGAGGCGGCCGGCTATACGGTCGACGAAGCCGCGAGCGGCGCCGAGGCCGTCGCCATGAGCGGTCAGCGCCCGTTCGACCTGATCCTCATGGACCTGCAGATGCCCGGGATGGACGGCCTCGCGGCCGCGCGGGCGATCCGCAGCGACGCCTCGCCCAACAGCCGCACGCCCATCGTGGCGCTCAGCGCCAACGTGCTGCCGGAGCATGCCGCCGCCGGCGCGGAGGCCGGAATGAACGGCCATATCGGCAAGCCCATCAACGTCACCGAACTGTTGAGCACGGCGGCGGCGTGGACTGATCGCGCGCCGTCCGAGCCCGAAGCGGACGGCCGGCTTTCGGGCGCCCCCCCGTTCGCGGCGAACGCTCAGGCCGGGACGCAGCAGCCCTCCAGGTTCGCCGCGGCTCCATAGCCATCGAACCGCCGTCGCGACGTCGCCGCCTTGGTCCAGGTCGCCGGCGAACGGTGTCTTAAGCCTGGCCGGTTAGGCTGCGCGCCGAGTTTCGCGAACCCCGCCGCGCCGACCGGACACTTCGAGCCCATGCCCGCCGACACCGCCTACGCCGGATCCGAACGCCGCCTGGCGCGACCATCGGCCGGATGGATCGGCCTGGCGGCGCTCGGCCTCGCGGCCGTCGGCTTCGTGACACTCTGCCCGATCGGCCTGCGGCCCCATCTGGCGGGCGGCGACCAAGAGCGGTTCTGGGCCTTCCTGCTGCTGGGCGGCCTCGTGGGCCGCGCGGCGGGCCGCCACGGGCTCGGCGCCACCGCGGCCGTGGTCCTGCTGGCGTTCGGGCTGGAATTCGCCCAGGAACTGGCGCCAGGCCGCCACGCCGCGCTCTCCGACGCGCTGGTCAAGGCGCTGGGCGGCGCGGTGGGCGTAGCGGCCGCCCAGCTCTCGTTTCCCCTGACGCGGTGGCTTGGCCGCGGCGCGCGCGGGGCCGCACCTGTCTTCAACCCCATGCCAGACCCAAAGCGCGGCCGTCCTTAAGCCAGCCAGCCGACGGAGCAGATTGGCTCGACCGAGCAGATGGCGGCTCGGGCGGACATCGCCCGCCCAAGCCGCCCTCGCCCTTAGTCGTTCCAGTGCCCCTCGCCATGCGCGCCGTTCTGCATGGTGTGCAGCGTGAAGGCGCCCGTTCGACCCTTCCAGGCGCCGCCCGTCCCGACCAGCGTCCCCCAGCAGTCGATGCCCGTCGCGCCCTTCGTCGGCGCAGCGCAGGTGAAGCGGCTTTCGTACAGGGAGCCGTTCGCGTCCTTGTACTCGCACACGCCGTTCTGCCCGAACTGCGAGCCCGGCGGCAGGATCCAGTTCGAGCACCGCGCGCTGGTCTCCGCCTTCTTGCCGTCCGCGAAGGTCGCGGAGGTGCGGGTGGCGTAGACGGTGGCGCCGGACGGGCGGCCGTCGGGGTTCGGCGACCGAAGCACGACCTGGTCAGCGGTACCGGCGTTCGCATTGACGAAGGTGAAGGTTTCAGCGCCGGCGGTGTTTGCGAACATGCAAAACGCGGCGAAGGCGGAAGCGTACATCAGGGGTTTCATATGCAGTTCTCCAAGTCCCCGACGAAGCGCTGAGCCCGTCGGGGATGCCATTGAGGTCGGGAGCTGCCGCTTTCGGCGTCGCGCATAACCGCGCTCCGCCCCAAGTCGCTTTCCGGTTCGGCTCCCCAGCCGCGGACGCCCCCGCGATGCGCCTTGAGCGTCATCGCGGGGCCCACTTCATCCTGCGCCGCCGATATGCGCGCGGAGCCGGCGCCGAGCATTCGCCGAGCGGACGCCGAGCAATGGCCGAAGTGCGTTCTTGCGCCGCCATTGACCGGCCGAGCGCGTTGGAGGACCATCGTTATTTGATGCGCGTCCGGGGGGATCGTGTCCGTATCTTTGGCCCATCAGAAGCCCTTTCGACTGGGCGCGCTGGCAGTCTGTCCTGCAGCGCGGGAAGTCGTCTGGACGGGCGGACGCGAGGTGCTGCAGCCGCGGGTTATGCAGGTGCTGGTCGCCCTGGCTCAGGCCAATGGCGACGTGGTCGGGCGCGATGACCTGCTCGACCAATGCTGGGACGGCCGCGTCGTCAGCGAAGACGCCATTAATTTCGTGGTCGCCCAGGTCCGCAAGCTGGCCCAGCGCACCGACGCCTTCCGGCTGGAGACCATTCCGCGGGTCGGCTATCGGCTGATCGCCCAGGCTCCGGCAGAGGGCCCCGCCTCTCCGCCTGAGCCGCCGCGCGCCGCCGGACAGACGCGGCGGCGCCTGCTGGTCGGCTCCGCGGCCGGGGCGGCAGTGCTGACGGTCGGCGGCGCCGGCTACGTCGCCTGGAACGCGCGCCGCCAAACCAGTCGGCCGATCACCATCGCCGTCCTGCCGTTCGATGACCTGACCCCAGGGACGGGAGACCGGTATCTGGCCGCGGGACTGGCGCGGGAGGTGCGCAACTCCCTGTCCCGGGTCGCCGGCCTGTCGGTGATCGCCGATGCGTCCTCGTTCGCCCTGGTCGCCCAGCACCTGACCGACAGCGCGATCGGACAACGTCTGCGCGCCGACCTCTTGCTCAAGGGCAGCGTCGCCGAAGCGGGCAATGAGATCCGCGTCAGCACCGAACTCATCGACTTGGCCTCAGAAATTCAGGTCTGGGCCAACACCCGGGAGAGCCGGGACGGCAACCTCTTCGAGCTGCAGGATGCGGCCGCCGGGGCCGTGATCCAGGAGCTGATCACCCGCATCGGCCCCGACCGCATCCGCCGGCCACCGCCGCCGCGCGCCCGCGATCCGCAGGTGTTTCGCCTGATGCTGGGCGCCAACCAGCTGCTCGACCAGACGCGGACGCTGCAGATGGTCGGCCGCAAGGCCCAGGCCGATGACGCCGCCGATGAGGCCCAGGCCCTGGTCACCCAGGCGCTGGCGATCGACGGCGAGGACGCCAGCGCCCTCGTCGTTCAGGCGACCCTGGTCCGCAACGGCTGGACGCGCGAACTCGCCCGTCAGCCGCTAAGCGGCGAACAACGGGCTGCCGCGGCCGCTGAGCTGCTGCGCCAGGCGCTGACCACCGACCCGAACGATCCCTCCGCGCTCGCGGCGCTCGCGGACTATTACCGCCGCTTCGAGTGGCGCTGGGACGACGCCGAGACCATGTTCCGGCGCGCCCTCGCGATCGACCCCAACCATCTGGAGGCGCTGTGGGGGTACGGCCATCAGCTCGGCACGCTGGGGCGGGCGCTTGAGCACCTCGAGCACGCGCGCACCATCATGCGTCTCGATCCGGAGACGCTATGGCGCAGGCTAGACATGCCGCGCGTCCTCTATCTGCTGGGCGACCGGCCAGGCGCGATGGCGCGCTACCGGGCGGAACTCGCGGCGGCTGCGGACAACCTCTTCCTGCTGCGCGAGCTCTATTTCGTCTGCCTGACCGAATCCGACGTCGCTGGCCTGGGCGACCATATCCGCCACGTGCGGGACGATCTGTGGAACGGCGAGCCGCCGTCGGCCGTGGCCGCCCTGCTGGAGCGCGCCCAGGCGGGCCTCGAGGCGCTGCAGGGCCGGCCCGCGCGGCTGATCGCCATGGTCGACAAGGACGTCGCCGCCTACGACGCCGGCGGCGCCCAGACGGGCACCCAGCAGGGCCGGGCGAGTGTCGATTTCCTCTTCATCTACGCGATGGAGTACGCCTGGGCCGGCGCGATCGGCCCGGCCATTCGCATGCTGGATCGCGCCCTTGCCGGCCGCTCGGTCTACTGGCCGGCCTGCCTGCCCTTCGGCTGCGCGCACTTCCCGCAGGCGCTGCGGGCCGACACCCGCTACGCCGCCATCTGGCACAGCGAACCAAAGCGCGAGGAACTCGTGAGGCTGCGCCTGGAGTCCGTGCGCCGGCGACAGATGGCGGGTTATCTTCCCGACGGGCGAAGGGTGACGCCCGTCATTCCGAAAGACGGCTCGAACCGGGCGGCCTAAGTCGGTCGCCTATCCGTCAGCCCTTTACGAGCCTCACGCCTCATAATTCAAAATCGACCCCAGCCACCGCTCCACTTCCGCGACGGCCATGCCCTTCCTCCGCGCGTAATCCTCCACCTGGTCCTTTTCGATCCGGCCGACGCCGAAGTAGTGGCTCTCCGGGTGCGAGAAGTAGAGGCCTGAGACCGCCGCGGTCGGGTACATGGCGTAGCTCTCGGTGAGCTCGATCCCCGTCGCCGCCTCGCCGTCCAAGAGGCGGAACAGCGTCGCCTTCTCGGTATGGTCGGGCTGGGCGGGATAGCCGGGGGCCGGACGGATGCCGCGGTATTGCTCGGCGATGAGCGCATCGACGTCGAACGGCTCGTCCGGGGCATAGCCCCAAAGCTCGGTGCGCACCTTTCTGTGCAGCGCTTCGGCGAAGGCCTCGGCCAGGCGGTCGGCCAGCGCCGAGGCCAAGATCGCGGAGTAGTCGTCGCCCTTGGCCTTGAAGGCCTTGGCGATTTCGGCCTCCCCGTGGCCGGCGGTGACCGCGAATCCGCCCACCCAGTCGGGCCGCGTGCCCACCGGCGCCACGAAGTCGGCCAGCGCCACATTGGCGCGCCCACCGTCGGCCTGACTCTTGTCCTTGGCCATCTGCTGGCGAAGGCTGTGCAGCCTGGCAAGCTCCGTCGTCCGCGTCTCGTCCGTGTAGAGAGCGATGTCGTCGCCGTCGGAATTGGCCGGCCAGAAGCCGACGACGCCGCGCGCCTCGAACCACTTCTCGTCGATGATCTGGGCCAGCATCGCCTGGGCGTCGCGGAAGAGGTCGCGGGCGGCCTCGCCCACCACGTCGTCCTCCAGGATCAGCGGATAGCGCCCCACCAGCTCCCAGCTCGCGAAGAACGGCGACCAGTCGATGTGGCGGGCGAGCTCGGCCAGATCGTAGGCGTGATAGGTCCGCGTGCCGACGAACGTCGGCTTCGGCGGCTGATAGGCCGCCCAGTCGGGGGCGAAGGCGTTCTTGCGCGCCTCGGCAAGGGTGGCCCGCGCGCGGCGGTCCTGGCCGCGGGCGAAGGCCTCGCGCACCTTCACATACTCGGCCTTGGTCTCGGCCATCAGCCGGTCGCGCTCGGTGGGCGACAAGAGGCCGGAGACGACGCCGACCGCGCGGCTCGCGTCCAGCACATAGGTGGTCTGTGAGCCCTTGTAGCGGGGCTCGATCTTCACCGCCGTGTGGGTCTTGGAGGTCGTCGCGCCGCCGATCAGGAGCGGGATGGTCATGCCGCGCCGCTCCATCTCGCCCGCCACATAGGCCATCTCGTCGAGCGAGGGCGTGATCAGGCCGGAGAGCCCCACCATGTCGACCTTGTGGGCCACCGCTTCGTCGAGGATGCGGTCGGCCGGGACCATGACGCCCAGGTCGATCACCTCGTAGTTGTTGCACTGCAGGACCACGCCCACGATGTTCTTGCCGATGTCGTGGACGTCGCCCTTGACGGTGGCCATCAGGATCTTGCCTGCCGCCTCGCGCGGCTTGCCCTCCTTCTCGGCCTCCATGAACGGCATCAGGTAGGCGACCGCCTGCTTCATCACCCGCGCCGACTTCACCACCTGCGGCAGGAACATCTTGCCCGAGCCGAACAGGTCGCCGACCACGTTCATGCCGGCCATCAGCGGGCCTTCGATGACGTGCAGCGGGCGTTCGGCTTTCGCGCGCGCCTCCTCCGTGTCGGCCTCGATGAAGTCGGTCAGGCCGTGGACGAGGGCGTGGGAGAGCCGCTGTTCGACGCTGCCCTCGCGCCAGGCCAGGTCCGGCCCCTTGGCCTCGGACTTGCCGCCCTTGTACTTGGGCGCGAGGTCCACCAGCCGCTCGGTGTTGGAGATGTTGCCGCGCTGGCGGCGGTTGAGGATCACGTCCTCGACGGCCTCGCGCAGCTCTTCGGGGATCTCGTCATAGACCGGCAGTTCGCCGGCATTGACGATGCCCATGTCCATCCCCGCCGCGATCGCGTGGTAGAGGAACACCGAGTGGATCGCCCGGCGCACCGGCTCGTTGCCACGGAAGCTGAAGCTGACGTTGGAGACGCCGCCGGAGACGCGCGCATAGGGCAGGGTTTGCTTGATCGCCCGCGTCGCCTCGATGAAGTCCACGGCGTAGTTGTTGTGCTCGTCGATTCCCGTCGCCACGGCGAAGATGTTCGGGTCGAAGATGATGTCCTCAGGGGGAAAGCCGACCTGTTCGGTCAGGATCTTGTAGGCGCGCGTACAGATCTCGATCTTCCGCTGCGCGGTGTCCGCCTGGCCGACTTCGTCGAAGGCCATGACCACCACCGCCGCGCCATAGCGCAGGCAGGCCTTCGCCTGCTCGACGAACTTCGCCTCGCCCTCCTTCATGGAGATCGAGTTGACGATCGCCTTGCCCTGCACGCAGCGCAGGCCCGCCTCGATCACCTCCCACTTCGATGAGTCGATCATCACCGGCACGCGCGCGATGTCCGGCTCGGCGGCGATCAGGTTGAGGAAGGTGACCATCGCGGCCTGCCCGTCGAGCAGCCCGGCGTCCATGTTGACGTCCAAGACTTGCGCACCCGCGTCGACTTGCTGTCGCGCGACGCTGAGAGCTTCTGAATACTCTCCCGCCTCGATGAGTTTCCGGAACTTCGCCGACCCCGTGACGTTGGTCCGCTCGCCGATATTGATGAATAGAGGTCGCATTCGCTCTCTTTAAAGCCTCGTCATCCTAGGCCTTGTGCCTAGGATCTCTCGCGCCACAGCCTGAACCCGGCCTTAGACTGCTTCGCCCGCGCCCCGCTTCCGGCCCCGCTGACGGCCGAGAGAGGGATTCTAGGCACAAGGCCTAGGATGACGGACTAGGGGCTCGGCCGTCCGGGATGACCAGATGCGGGGTCTAAGCCAATTCGAACGGCTCCAGGCCCGCAAGCCGCATGGCCGTCGGCCGCTCGGGGACAGGCCGCGGCTCCAGGCCCCGCACGGCGTCGGCCACGTGGCGGATGTGGTCCGGCGTGGTCCCGCAGCAACCGCCCAGGATATTGACGATGCCCTGCTCGGCCCAGTCGTGCAGCATGTGGCCGGTCTGGTCCGGCGTCTCGTCGTACTCGCCCATGGCGTTGGGCAGGCCGGCGTTCGGGTAGGCGGAGACCAGGGTGTCTGCGATGCGGCTGAGCTCGGCGATGTGCGGCCGCATCAGCTCGGCGCCCAGGGCGCAGTTCAGCCCCACCGCGAAGGGCTTGGCGTGGCGCACCGAATTCCAGAAGGCCTCCACCGTCTGGCCCGACAAGGTGCGGCCGGAGCGGTCGGTGATGGTGCCGCTGATCCAGATCGGCAGAGCCTCGTAACCCTCGTCCTGGATGTCCAGGATCGCCTTGATCGCGGCCTTGCAGTTGAGCGTGTCGGTGATCGTCTCGACCAGGAACAGGTCCACGCCCCCGTCGTGCAGCGCCAGAACCTGCTCGCGGTAGGCCTGGTAGACCTGCTCGAAATTGACCTTGCGCGCGCCGGGGTCGTTCACGTCGGAGCTCATCGACAGCATGACCGGCAGGGGCCCGATGGAGCCCGCCACGAACCGCGGCTTGTGCGGCTCCTTCGCCGTCCAGCGGTCGGCGGCCTCGCGCGCGATCCGTGCGCCCGCCAGGTTGATGTCGCGCACGGCGGCTTCCTGCGCGTACTCGCCCTGGCCGATGGACGTGGCCGAGAAGGTGTTGGTCTCGCTGATGTCGGCGCCGGCGGCGAAATAGGCGTCGTGCAGCTCGCCCACGATGTCCGGCCGGGTGAGGCACAGGATGTCGTTGTTGCCCTTCATCTGGCCGGGATGGTCCTTGAACCGCTCGCCGCGATAGTCGGCTTCGGAAAGGCCGCGCTTCTGGAACATCACGCCCCAGGACCCGTCGAGGATCAGCACGCGTTCCTTGGCCGCCGCCGTCAGCGCCGCGATGCGTTCGGCCCTGGTCATCGATGGATGGGTCATGCCGCGGCCTCCTTCGCCGGGGGTTCAGGTTCGCGCACGCCCAGCACCCGGCAGATCGCGTAGGTGAGGTCGGCGCGGTTCAGCGTGTAGAAATGGAAGTCGGAGAAGCCCTCCTCCGCCAGCCGCGCGCACATTTCGGTGGCGACCGAGCAGGCGAGCAGGCGGCGCGTGTCCGGGTCCTTGTCCAGCCCGTCGAACAGGTTGCCGAGCCAGGCGGGCAACTGGATGCCGATCGGCCCGGCCATCTTCTTCAGGCCCTTGAAGTTGGTCACCGGCATGACGCCGAGCGACACCGGGATGGTGACGCCGGCGGCCCGCACCTTGTCCATGAACCGCAGGAAGCCGTCGACGTCATAGAAGAACTGGGTGATCGCCCGCGTGGCGCCCGCGTCGACCTTGGCCTTCAGCACGTCGATGTCGTGGTCGATGGACGGGCTTTCCGGATGGACATGCGGGTAGAGGCCGACGCTGACCTCGAAGTCTCCGATCCTACGGATCCCGGCGGTGAGTTCGGTCGCGTTGCCGTAGCCGTCGGGCCGCGGACTGTAGGCGCCGCCGATCTGCCCGGGCGGGTCGCCGCGCAGGGCCACGATGTGGCGGATGCCGGCGTCCCAGTAGTCCTGGATCACCTCGTCCACCTCGCCGCGGCTGGCCTCGACGCAGGTCAGGTGCGCGGCGGGCCGAAGCGTCGTCTCCTTCAGCATCCGCAGCACCGTGCGGTGCGTGCGGTCGCGCGTGGAGCCGCCGGCGCCATAGGTCACCGAGACGAACTCGGGGTTCAGCGGCTCCAGACGGCGGATGGCCTCCCAGAGCGTCTCTTCGGCCTCCGGCGTCTTCGGCGGCGAGAACTCGAAGGAGACGTTCGGCCGGGCCGACCCGCCGGCCCCCGCGCGCGCGACCGGCCCCAGCACCGCCTCGCCAAAATCCGTGCTGCGGCGCCTCATGCGGCCCTCGACTGGCGTTCGCGGCCGCGTTCGGCGGTCCAGATCTTGACGGTCAGGCCTTCCTTGCGGGCCGGCGGCAGGGCGGTGACCCGCACCTTTCCAAGCCCCGCGTCGGCCAGCCAGCGGGCCATCTCCGGCTCAGCGAAGCCCAGCCGCCGATGCTGGTGCTGCTCGCGCAGGAATTCCAGGCGATGCGGCGCGAAGTCGGCGATGATCAGCCGGCCGCCCTGGGCCACGATCCGCCCGGCTTCGCGCACCGCGGCGGCGGGGTCGGCCAGGTAGTGCAGCACCTGATGCACGACGACGAGGTCGGCGCTCTCGTCCGGCAGGCGCGTCGAGAAGATGTCGCCGTGACGCAGCTCGCAGCGCGGCAGCCCCGCCTCGGTCACGCGATTACGGGCGATGTTGAGCATCTGCTGCGACAGGTCGAGGCCGACCGCCGCCTCGGCGTGCGGCGCAAGCAGCGTCAACATCCGCCCAGTGCCGCTGCCCAGGTCGACGAGCCGGCGAAAGGGACCGGGGCCGGCGGCCTCCAGGATCGCGGCCTCGACGTCGGCGTCGGAGACGTAGAGGGAGCGGATCTCGTCCCACCGCGCGGCGTTGCGGGCGAAGTATTCGCCGGCGTCCGTGGCGCGCTCGGCCCAGACCGCCGACAACCGTTCGGCGTCGCGCACCAGCACCGGGTCGTGCGGGTCCGTCCGGGCCAGCACCTCGGCGATCAACTCGCCGCCCTGGCCGCCGCTCATCAGGCGATAGAAGACCCAGGCGCCGTCCGGGAAGCGCTCGACCAGGCCCGCCTCGGCCAGCAGCTTCAGATGACGCGAAACCCGCGGCTGGCTCTGGTCCAGCACGCGGCAAAGCTCGAGCACGGCAAGCTCCTCACGGGCCAAAAGCGCCAGGATGCGCAGGCGGGACGGCTCACCGGCGGCGCGCAGCACCTCCACAGCCTGGTTCGCTGAGAGCTTCATGCAGCGCATAAAGATATCTTTATGTCTTTATGTCAAGCCTGCTACGGCGTGTCCGGCGGCTGCCACAGCTCGATCTTCACGCCCGCCGGATCGATCAGCCAGCCGAAGCGGCCGTAGTCGTCGTTGACCGGCGGCCCGACCGGCTCCGCGCCCTCAGCCTTCGCCTTGGCCAGAACGCCCTCCAGGTCGTCGACGACGAAGTTGATCATGAAAGGCGCGGACGACGGATCGTAGTAGTCCGTGGAGGCCTCGTGGACGCTCCAGATCCCGTAGCCGGTCGCCGGCTGCGGCCAGACCACGCCGCCCCAGTCGTTGAGCTCAAAGCCCAGCACGCGGGCGTACCAGTCGCGCACCGCCTGCGGGTCCGCCGCCTTGAAGAACACCCCGCCGATGCCCAGCACCTTGGCCATTGCATCCTCCCTGAGGTCAGGCCACCGGGCTCGCCAGGGGCTCGCCCGCCAGGAACCTTTGCACGTTGTCGATCGCCTGCGCGACCATCAGCGGCACCGCCTCGTTGCTGGAGCCGGCCGTGTGCGGCGTGAGGACTGCGCCGGGGACGTCGGCCCACAGCTCCGCCGGGGTCGGCTCCTGGACGAAGACGTCCAGCGCCGCGCGCCACAGCCGGCCGGCTTTCAGGGCCTCGCGCAGCGCGGGCTCGTCGATCACCTGGCCGCGGGCCACGTTGACGATCAGGCCGGCCGGGCCCACCGCCTCGATCACCTCCGCCGAGATCAGGCCGCGATTGGTCGCGTCGGCGCGGCAGGCGACGACGAGGATGTCGCTGGCCTGCGCCAGTTCGGCCAGGCTCTCGGAGCGCGGCCAGGGCGCGTCCTTGACCCGCGGTCCCCACCAGCGGACCTGCAGGCGCAGCGCCTCGGCCCGGCGGGCCACCGCCTCCCCGATGTGCCCCAGGCCGACGACGCCCAGCGTGCGCCCGCCCAGGCTGGGCTGCGAACCGATCCTGTCCTCCTGCCGCCAGCGGCCCTCGCGCACGGTGCGGTCGTGGGCCGGGATGTTGCGCCAGGCGGCCAGCATCAGGGCGATGGCGTGGTCGGCGACGTCCTCGGCGTTGAGGCCCTCGGCGTGGGTCACCTCGATCCCGCGCGCCCGGCACCAGTCCACGTCGACGCCGTCGTAGCCCACGCTGACGCAGGCGATTAGCCCGAGGTTCGGCAGGGCGGCCAGGTCGTCCGGCGCCAGCACCGCCTCGCCCGCATGCACGATCGCCCGCACCTGCGGCCGCTGCTCTTCGGTCAGCTCCCACGCCCGCGCGGTCGTCAGCCCGCCCCTGGCGAACGCCGGCTCCAGAACCGCCAGGAACGGTACGACGATCAGCGTCAGCGGCTCGGCCATCGGCTCCCTTTCATCCTCAGATCGGCCTCTATAGCCGAGGCGATCCGGCAACCAGAGCTTGACTTGAAGAACGCCGTTCGGCACAAGCCCCGCCCGGCGAGCCGCGCGGCGGCCTAAAAATACGCGCTCGCCCAGTCCCTGCCTGTCGCCTGAAGCGGCGGGAAGCCCTGCGGCCGTGTGGCCGCGCGCAAGCTGCCGAAGCCGATCCCATGAAAACCAAAAGCCCGCTCTGGCGCCAGAGCGACTTCCTGCGCCTCTGGGGCGCCCAGACCGTCTCCGACTTCGGCGCGCGGATCACCCGCGAAGGCCTGCCGATGATGGCCGTGATGGGGCTCGCCGCCACGCCGGGCCAGCTCGGGGTGCTGGCGGCGCTGGCCAGCGGGTCGGCGCTGGTGGTCGGGCTCGCGGCCGGAGATTTCGTCGACCACGCCGCGCGCCGGCCGATCCTGATCGCCATGGACCTTCTCCGCGCGCTGATCCTCGTCGTCCTGCCGATCGCAGCCTGGCTCGGCCTGCTCAACATGCTGCAGGTCTATGCGGCCGCGGGCCTGGTGGCGGCCGCCAGCGTGCTGTTCGACATCGCCGACCACGCCTATCTGCCGGGCCTCGTCGGGCAGAGCCTGATCACCGACGCGAACGCCAAGATCAGCGCCACAGAGTCGGTGGCCGAGATGGGCGGCCCGGCCCTGGCGGGGGTGCTCTTCCAGTGGCTGACCGCGCCGATCGCCGTGGCGGTCAATGCGGCGACCTATGTCGTCTCGGCGTCGCTGCTCGCCCGCATCCGCACGCCGGAGCCGCCGCTCCCCAACGCCATGCGCCGCCGCGGCTGGGTCGATGGCGTCGTCACCGGCGCGCGCCTGTCCTGGGGCCAACCGCTGGTGCGCGTCCTGCTGGTCATGACCGGCGTCGGCGGCCTGTTCGGCGGCTTCTTCAGCGCGCTCTACATCGCCTTCGTGCTTCGGGGCCTCGGCCTCAGCCCGGCGCTTCTGGGCCTCGGGATCGCCGCCGGCGGCTTCGGCGCCCTGGCCGGCTCGGCGATCGCCCAGCTCATGGCGCGCCGGCTCGGTGTCGGGCCGGCCATCTGCCTCTCCGGCGCGCTCTCTGCGCTCGGTACGATGATCGTCGTGCTGGCGCCGGCGAACCCTGTCGGCGGCGTGACGGCCCTGGTGGTGTCCCAGGTCCTGGGCGACGCGTTCGGGGTCGTGCCGCTGATCCTGGCGGTCAGCCTGCGGCAGAGCATCCTGCCGCTGAACACCCTCGGCCGCGTCGGGGCGACATTCCGCGCGGTGGGCGGCGGCGCGGCCGTGGCCGGCGCGCTGGTCGGCGGCGCGCTCGGCGCGGCCCTGGGCCTGCGGGAAGCCCTGCTCATCGCGATCGGCGGCCTGCTCGTCGGCCCGCTGCTCGGCGCGCTGTCGTCACTGCGCTCGGTGAGAGAAATGCCGATCGCCGAGGAAGCGCAACCTTAGGCGGCCCTCGATGGTTGGGGCGGCGCCGCTTCGACGGCGTTTGTCACGAGGAAGACTTCCATGAAGACCGTCCTGCTGGCCGCTGGAGCGGCCGCTGTTGCGATTTCGGCCGGCGCCGCGCTCGCCGCGCCGAGGCACTCCGCCACCGTCATGGGGCCCAAGCAGCCCATTCCCTACACTGAGCTCACCGCCTACCTGAAGGCGTCTCCGAAGCAGCGGGCGAACAAGGACTGGTGGTCGGCCGCCCAGGCCGAAACCGGCACGGCGGCCAACACGTCGGCGACGACGAGCGCCGGTTCGGACGTCCGCTCGACGCCCGATGCGACGCCCAGCACCTCATCGGACACCTCGGCCAGCACGAACAGCCCATCGACGGGCGCCAGCACGAACCCGGCGACCTCGTTGCCGGCCACGCCGCCGGTCGACGCCGGCGCGAACTCGACCGGGCAGGTCAACCCCCCGGCGACAACGCCCGCCACCCCGCCCAGCAGCACGCCGCCGAAGTAGCTGTCCGGCGCCTCCCGTCAGGTCGCAGGCGGGAGGCGGCTATCTTTTCTACCGCGTGAACTTCTGGAACTTGATGCGGTGGGGGATCAGGCTGTCGGCGCCCAGGCGGCGCTTCTTGTCCTCTTCGTAGGCTTCGAAGTTGCCCTCGAACCAGTCGACCTGGCTGTCCCCCTCGAAGGCCAGGATGTGGGTCGCCAGGCGGTCAAGGAAGAAGCGGTCGTGGCTGATCACCACCGCGCAGCCGGGGAAGTCCTCCAGGGCCGACTCCAGCGCGCCCAGGGTTTCCACGTCGAGGTCGTTGGTCGGCTCGTCGAGCAAGATGACGTTGCCGCCGGCGGCGAGGGTCTTGGCCAGGTGGACGCGGTTGCGTTCTCCGCCTGAGAGCAGGCCGACCTTCTTCTGCTGGTCCGCGCCCTTGAAGTTGAACGAGCCCACATAGGCCCGGCTGGGGATTTCGCGGCCGCCGACCTTCATGATGTCGAGCCCGCCGGAGATTTCCTCCCAGACGTTCTTGCTGGGGTTCAAGGTGTCGCGGCTCTGGTCCACGTAGGCGAGCTTCACCGTCTCGCCCAGCTTCACCGACCCGTTGTCCGGCGTCTCCTGGCCGGTGATGATCTTGAACAGCGTCGACTTGCCGGCGCCGTTCGGCCCGATCACGCCGACGATCCCGCCGGGCGGCAGCTTGAAGGTCAGGTCCTTGAACAGCAGCTTGTCGCCATATTCCTTCTCCAGGCCGGTGACCTCGATCACCTGCTGGCCGAGGCGCGGGCCGGGCGGGATCTGGATCTGGGCGAAGGTCTGCTTGGCGTTCTCGGCTTCGTTCTGCAGGTCATGGAAGGCGGCCAGGCGCGCCTTCGATTTCGAACGCCGCGCGCTCGGCGAGGAACGGACCCAGGCCAGCTCGCGATCGATCGCACGCTTCTTGCCGGCCTCCTCACGCTCTTCCTGCGCGACCCGCTTGGTCTTCTGCTCGAGCCAGGACGAGTAGGCGCCCTCGTAGGGGATGCCCTTGCCGCGATCGAGCTCCAGCGTCCACTTGGTCACCTGGTCCAGGAAGTAGCGGTCGTGCGTGACCAGGATGATGCAGCCGGGGAAGTTCTCCAGGTGATGCTGCAGCCACGAGACGCTCTCGGCGTCCAGGTGGTTGGTGGGCTCGTCGAGCAGCAGCATGTCAGGCTTGGAGAGCAGCAGGCGGGCCAGCGCCACGCGGCGGCGCTCGCCGCCCGACAGCTTGTCGACCGGCCAGTCGTTGGGCGGGCAGCGGAGCGCATCCATGGCCATCTCGATGCGGCTGTCGATGTCCCAGAGGTCGCCGGCGTCGAGCTTCTCCTGGAGGGCGGTCATCTCCTCCATCAACTCATCGGTATATTCCTCGCCCAGCCTGGCGGCGATGGCGTTGTATTCGTCGAAAAGCTTCTTCTCCTCGCACCAGGCGATGACGTTGCCCCAGACGTCGAGCTTTTCGTCGAGCTGCGGCTCCTGCTCCAGGTAGCCGCGCTTCACGCCCTCAGCCGCCCAGGCCTCGCCGGAGAACTCCTTGTCGAGGCCGGCCATGATCTTCAGGAGCGTCGACTTGCCGGAGCCGTTCACGCCCACCACGCCGATCTTGGCGTCCGGATAGAACGACAGCCAGATGTTCTCGAAGGTCTTCTTCGGCGCTCCGGGGAAGGCCTTGGTCAGGCCCTGCATCTGATAAATATATTGCTGCGCCATGGGGCGTCCGCACCGCTCGATCGGAATGACTGGGAATTGAGGCGTGCAGATAGCCGCGACGGGCCTCGCGCGCAACGGGCGCGCCGATCTGTCCCGATCTCGTGTGATGCGCACCCGGAACCAAGGTGACGCTGCCGCGTACTCCTGCCGACAAGGCCAACCGGGCCTGCGACACAAGAAAGAGGAGTGCTCCCATGCACAAGGACGAAGCCAAGGGCGCGGCCAAAGACGTCAAGGGTTCGATCAAGGAAGGCGTCGGCAAGGCGACCGGCAACGACCGCATGGCGGCCGAAGGCGCCGCCGACCGCGTGGCCGGCAAGGTGCAGAAGGGCGTCGGCTCGCTGAAGGACGCCGCGCGCAACGCGCTGAAGCACTAGCACTCAGGCCGCCCGCCTTTCCCCGAGCGACGAGACGACGTCTCCCCCAACGGAACGTGCTTCGCCGCCTTGCGCGGGCGACCTTCGAGGCCAAGGGCCGCGCTGCGAAGCGCGGCCCTTGTTGCGTGGCGGGGGCTGATGGAGGCCAATCTGGATGCGCTCCAAACCCGGTTGGCGTATCGTCAGTGCGAGCGATGAGGTGGTCCCGATGAACAGGGCGCTATTTCTGGCCGTGGCAGCCGGCTTGATCGGCTTTCCTCTGATCGCCGGAGCAAAGCCGTTTCCGGCGGGCAGATGCACCACGCTGGATGATGGGACCGACCAGCCCCCGCCGGGTTGGCAAGCAACCGCGCCGAGGCCAATCGCAATGGAGTTGCCACGGCAATCCCCAAACGCGGCCGGCGCCCTCGATAGCACCTTCATTGTGGATTTGGTTTTCTCGATCCAGGCAGACGGAACCGTGTCCACACCCCGGACTCTGTGTTCCAACGCTGCTGATCCGGCTTACCTGCAAGCGCTTCTGAAAGCCGCACGCCAATGGCGCTTCAAACCTTTGACCGCACGAGATGGCGGTGGAGTGGCTCGGGTGGCCTACAGGATCGTCGTATCCGCCCGAGGTACGCAAACGGAAGAAATCCCGCTCGGCTCCCATGCTACCTAGACGGCCCGCTCGATGTCGGCAAATGAGCGGACGGTCATGCGTTGCAGGAGGGGGCGTCTCCCATCAAACCTCCAACGCCGCTAGCCGGTAACCGACACCCGCGTCGTTGATGAGTAGCGGCGCGCCATCGGACTCCCCAAGCTTCTGGCGCAGTTGGCCGACGTAGACCCGCAGGTACTGGATGTCGGCCCGCTCGCTGCCCCAGACAGCGCGCAGTAGGTCCTTGTGGCTGACCGTGCGGCCGAGGTTGACCGCAAGCTCGGCCAGCAGGTGGTATTCCTTCGGCGAGAGCTTCAGCGGCGAGGAGCCCTTGCTCACCCGCCGCGCGCCGAGGTCGATTTGCAGGTCGCCGGTCCGAACGACGGGCGCGGAGCCCCGCGCCTGCACGCCATGGCGCAGGCCGGCGCGCAGCCTGGCCAGCAGTTCGTCCACGCCAAACGGCTTTTGCACATAGTCGTCGGCGCCAAGGTCCAGCGCCTCGACCTTGGTCGCCTCCGCCTCTCGGGCCGAGAGCACAACGATGGGCGTCTGGCCGCGGGCGCGGATCTCGGCGATCACCGCCAGCCCGTCGCGATCCGGCAGCCCGAGGTCGAGCAGCACCAGGTCCGGCGCATAGTGGGCGAACCAGCGCAGGCCCTCGGCCGCGGTGCGCGCGCTGACCGGCCGAAAGCCCGCCGCTTTCAAGGTAGTGGCGAGCGCGGTGTTGAGGCTGGCGTCGTCCTCGACGATCAGCACGGTCGCGGGATCGGCGGCTTCGCTCATGCGGGCGCGGCGAGCGCCGCGGCGCTGGCCAGGGGCGCCGACAGCCTCACGAGCGCGCCCTTGCCATCGGCCAGGTTGCGCGCCTCCACCGCCCCGCCTTGCGCCGCCAGAAAGCCGCGGGCGATCGACAGCCCCAAGCCGGTGCCGGGCGGACGGCCGTCGCCGGCCACGCCGCGGGAGAACTTCTCGAACATCCTCTCGATGGCGTCCGGAAAACCAGGACCCTGGTCCTCGACCTCGATCCAGCCGGTCGCGGCGTCGGCGCCGGAGCGCAGCCGTATCGCCGAGCCAGCCGGGGCATATTTGGCGGCGTTCTCCAGCACGTTGGCCAGCGCGCGCTCGAACAGCGAGGCGTCGACCATCAGCGGCGGCGCCTCGGCCGCAACCTCGTTCGTCACCTGGCGGTCGGCCAGGGCCATCGCCGCGCTGCGCAGCGCCTCCGCGGCGAGTTCGGCCGGCGCCACGGCGGCGGTCTTCACGACCACCGCGCCGGCGTCGAGGCGGTTCATGTCCAGCAGGTTGCCGACCATCGCCGAGAGCCTGGCGGTCTCGGTTTCCGCAAGCTGCAGGAGTTCGGCGCGCGACTTCGCGTCGTGGGTCCTGGCGAACTTCCGCAGGCTCTGCAGGGTGAACAGCACCGTGGAGAGCGGCGTCTTCAGGTCGTGGCTGACGGCGGACAGCAGGTCGGCCTTGAGGCGCTCGCTCGCCACCTCGACCCGGCTCTCCAGCACCTGAGCAGCGTAGGCCTCGCGGTCCAGCGCCACGGCGAGATAGCCTCCGACGATCTCCACGAGACGCTCGGGGTTGGCGGGGCGTCCATCTTCGCCCAGCGAGATCGCGACCCCGATCACCGCCTGCCGCCGTTGCGGTGTGACAATGGGCCAGAAGTCGTAGGCCGCGCCCTCGACCGGATAGGCCCCGCCGCGGGTGGGGGTACGGGCGGCGAGCGCCCAGCCGGCCGCTTCATGGTCCGCGGCGCCAAGCCCGCCGCCGCCAGCTCGCGCGGCGATGGCGAGGTCCGTTTCGCCCTGCAGCAGCACCACAGCCGAAGCCTGGAACAGCCGCGCCAGCGCCTGGACGCAGGCTTCCGCCGCGCTGGCGTCGCCCTTGGCGGCCACCAGGCCCTGGGCCAGCATCTGCAGCGCCGTCGCCTGGTCCGCCGCGTTCCAGGCTTCCATGGCCCGGCGGCGGGACTGCGCGGCGACGGCGCTGACGATCGCCGCCACGATCAGCAGCAGGATCAGCGCCCACAGGTTGGACGGGTCCGCGACATTCAGGCTGTAGCGTGGGGCGATCAGGAAGAAGTTGAACGCCAGCAGGCCCGCGACGGCGGCGGCCAGCGCCGGTCCCCAGCCGAAGCTCACCGCTGCGATCACCACCGGCAGGACGAAGACCAGCGACAGGTTGGGGACCGCCTGCACCTGGTCCACCAGCACCGCCGCGAGCGTGGCCGCGGCGACCATGGCCAGGGACAGGGCGTAGGCGATCGCGCGGTGCAGGCGCTGGGGCCGCGGGCCTGCGTGATTGTCGCTGGAAAGGCTCATGGCGCGCCTCCACGCGCAGTTCCGACGCAGCCAAGAAGGCCCTTCGATCCGCACCGCGCAAGGCCTTCCGCCCGCCAGGCCCGCACAACCACATGGGATCTTTATGCCCTGCGGCGCGACAAGCCGCCTTCGATAGGCTGCAGGACTCTCGCACGCGCCATGACCATCGCCACGGCCCCCACCGGCGCGCCTCCCCAGGCGGCGGCCCACCCGCCGCCTAGCCGGCGCGGGTTCCTGGCGCTGGCCCTCGGGTCGGCCGGCGTCGTCTACGGCGACATCGGCACCAGCCCGCTCTACGCCTTCAAGGAATCGATCTCGCATGTGGCGCGCGTCGGCGGTCGCCTGCCCCAGGCCGACGTCATCGGCGTGATCTCCCTGATGCTCTGGACGCTGATGGTGATCGTCACGCTCAAGTACGTCACCATCCTCATGCGGTTCGACAATCGCGGCGAGGGTGGCGCGCTGTCGCTGATGGCCCTGGTGCAAAAGGCCGGCGGCCGAGCGACCACGCCGATCCTGGTCATCGGTATGATCGGGGCCGGGATGTTCTTCGGCGACGCGATGCTGACGCCGGCGATCTCGGTGCTGTCGGCGGTCGAGGGCCTGAAGGTCGTCGATGGCCTGGACGGCCGTATCGACCCGTTCGTGCTTCCTCTGGCGCTTGGGGTGCTGATCGCTCTGTTCGTGGTCCAGAAGCGCGGGACCGGCGGCATCGGGCGCTGGTTCGGCCCGATCTGTGTCCTGTGGTTCGCCACCATCGCCGTGCTTGGCCTGGCCGCGCTGACGCGCGCCCCGCAGATGCTGGCGGCGCTCAATCCCCTGCCCGGCGTGGAACTCCTGGCGCGCCATCCGAAGGTCGCGCCGGTGATCCTGGGCTCGGTGTTCCTGACGGTCACCGGCGCCGAGGCGCTCTACGCGGACATGGGCCACTTTGGCCGAAAGCCGATCCAGTGGACCTGGCTGGCGCTGGTTTTCCCCTGCCTGATCGCCAACTACCTGGGCCAGGGCGCGCTGGTGCTGAACGACCCTGGCGCCGCCGACAACCCGTTCTTCCACCTGGCGCCAGCCTGGTTCCAGTTGCCGCTGGTGGCGCTCGCCACCGCCGCCACTGTGATCGCAAGCCAGGCGGTGATCTCCGGCGCCTTCTCCATGACCCAGCAGGCCGTGCAACTCGGCCTCCTGCCGCGGCTGACCCTGAAGCCGACCTCCGAGGCGCAGATCGGGCAGATCTATGCGCCGCAGATCAACTGGATCCTGCTGGTCGGCGTGGCCGCCCTGGTTCTCGGGTTCCGATCGTCGGACGGCCTGGCCAGCGCCTACGGCGTCTCGGTGGTCGGCGCAATGATCACCTCCTCGATGCTGGCGGTCGTCGCGATCCACCGGCTGAAGCGGCGGCCGATCTGGCAGGCGCTGATCGCCTTCGCGCCGTTCTTGGTCGTCGAGGCAGGGTTCCTGGCCGCCAACCTGACCAAGGTCGCCCACGGCGGCTATGTGCCCCTGCTGATCGCCGCGGCCCTGATCCTGGTCATGTGGACCTGGATGCGAGGCGTGATGCGGGTGTCGCGCGCCGAGCAGAGCGACCTGACGCTGGCAGACGTCCTGCCAATGCTGGCGCAGCGCCCGCCGCTGCGGGCGCGCGGCGCGGCGGTGTTCCTGACCGCCAGCCCGACCGCTGTCCCGGCCGCCCTGATGCACAACCTCAAACACAACCAGGTGCTGCACGAGCAGGTCGTTCTGCTGACGGTCAAGGTCGCGCCGCGGCCGCGGGTGGCGGACGCCGACCGCGTCCAGGTCAGCGACCTCGCACCCGGCTTCAAGGCGATGACGCTGTCCTTCGGGTTCATGGAGACTCCCAACGTCGCCCGCGGCATGGCGCTGGCCCGAGGCCAGGGCCTGAAGTTCGACATCATGCGCACGTCGTTCTTCCTCAGCCGCCGCACCCTGCTGCCCCGGCGTAGCGGCGGGCTCGGCCATCTCCTCGACCTGCTCTTCGTGTTCCTCACCCGTAACGCGGTGCGCACCGCCGACTTCTTCCAGATCCCGCCGTCCCGGGTGGTCGAGCTGGGAGCGCAAGTCGCCTTCTAGCCCGCTACACAGGGGATCTGACGGCGCGAGCGGCGTCCGGCCGGCCGGCCCTGGCGCTGCGCCGAGGGGCGCCCTATGCCATCTGACGCCGGCGGCGTTGCGCCCTGGCCAATCCCAGGGGCTGGAGGACGGCATGGCGGCGGAGGCGGCGGAATCGGCGAAGGCCGGCGAGGCGGTGGTCGTGGACCTGACGGGCGTCGGCCGGTTTCAGGTGGAGGCGCGGGCCGGAACCTCGGCCTTGCTGGTCGATGAGCCGAGGGAGGCCGGCGGCCTGGGCTCCGGACCGAATCCGTTCGACCTTCTGAGCGCGGCGCTCGGCGCCTGCACGGTGATGACCATGCGCCTCTACGCCGAGCGCAAGGGCTGGCCGCTCACCCATGCGCGCGCACGCGTCGCCCACCATCGCGGCGCGCTGCAGGCGCGCGACACCTTCAGCCTGGAGATCGACCTGGAAGGCGATCTCGACGAAACCCAGCGGGCGCGGCTGATCGACGTGGCCAGCCGCTGTCCGGTGCATCAGACGCTCGACCGGGGCGCGGACATGTCCACCACCCTCCTGCCCGTCGGACGCCCGGTCCCGGACACGACAAAAGTCCTCTGCGAGCACATGAAGACCATGGAAGAGGCCTGCGAAGATCGGGCCTGACGCGACGACACACTAGGCGCGGCCGCGTCTTTGAGTAGAGGTAGGGTCAAAGGAGACCAAGCCATGGCCGAAGCCTACATCATCGACGCCTGCCGCACGCCGCGCGGCATCGGCAAAGTCGGCAAGGGCGCGCTTGCCGACCACCACCCGCAGCACCTGGGCGCCACGGTCCTGAAGGCGCTCGCCGAGCGCAACGGCCTGAACACCGCCGAGGTGGACGACATCATCTGGGGCACCTCGTCCCAGCGCGGCAAGCAGGGCGGCGACCTCGGCCGCATGGCGGCGCTCGACGCCGGCTACGACGTCCGAGCCTCTGGCGTCACGCTCGACCGCTATTGCGGCTCCGGCATCACCGCGGTGAACCTGGCCGCGGCGCAGATCATGGCCGGCATGGAAGACCTCGTGATCGGCGGCGGTACGGAGATGATGTCCTACACCGCCTCCAGCGCGCCGCCGCGCGATCCCGATGCGGGTCCGATGCTGATGGATTCAGGCAATCTCAGCCTGCGCGCCAAGCACCCGCAGTCGCACCAGGGCGTCTGCGCCGACGCGATCGCCACGATGGAAGGCATCTCGCGCGAAGCGTTGGACGAGCTCGCGCTGGTCAGCCAGCAACGCGCAGACCACGCCATCAAGAACGGCCACTTCGACCGCGCCCTGGTCCCGGTCTATCGCGAGGACGGCTCCCTCGCGCTCGACCGCGAGGAGTTCCCGCGGCCGCAGACCACCATGGAGGGCCTCTCGGCGCTGAAGCCCTCGTTCGAGGCCATGGCCAACGTGCCGCTCGACAAGCAGGGCACGACCTTCGCGGGGCTGATCAACCAGGTCTACCCGGACCTGAAGATCCAGCACTTCCACCACGCGGGCAATTCGTCGGGCGTCGTCGACGGCGCGGGCGCGGTGCTGCTGGCCTCGGCCGAGTACGCCAAGAAGCACGGGCTGAAGCCGCGCGCGCGGATTGTCGCCATGGCCAACGTCGGCGACAGTCCGACCCTGATGCTGAACGCGCCGGTCCCGGCCGCGCGCAAGGTCCTCGCCAAGGCCGGCCTGAGCGTCGAGGACATCGACCTTTGGGAAATCAACGAAGCCTTCGCGGTGGTCGCCGAGAAGTTCATCCGCGACCTCAAGCTCGATCGCGACAAGGTCAACGTGAACGGCGGCGCCATGGCCCTGGGCCACCCGATCGGCGCCACCGGCTCCATGCTGATCGGCACGATCGTCGACGAGCTGGAGCGGCGCGACCTCAAGCGCGGTCTGGTCACCATGTGCGCCGCCGGCGGCATGGCGCCGGCGATCATCGTCGAACGGGTCTAGGCCGGAAGACGAAAGGGTGGCGACGGCCGAGCGGAGCCCGGTCTCGCCGGCGCGCCGCCCGCGAATCGGGTGACGGGCTGCGGCGTCAGGCTGGGCGATGCTTGTGCGCCCGGTTGAACGCCGCAATGTCCGCGCGTTCCGCTTCCCGCACGGCCGCGGAGACATTGAGCCTCGTATAGAGCTGCTGGCCGCCCTTCTTGGCGGCGGATCGCTGGAACGCGGCGGTCGCGGTCGCCAGGTCGTTGGTGGCCGCAATCGTGTCCACGATCACGCCATTCGCGCCAACGCGAAGCAAGGCGTAGTTTCCCGCCATCGGCGTGCTCACCACGCCCCCCGGCGCGAGCCGGAAGCGATAGGTCGCCCCCGAGGCGCCCTCAAGATCCACGAAGTCCTTCACACGCACTCTCCGAAACACGATCCGTCGCCAGCCAGAGGATTCTCGACTCCGCCTGCGTCGACAGTATGGCTCGCGCGTTCTCCCGAAGCACCGCAAACTGGCGTCATCTGGAAACCAACCTTGCACGATCGCTTGCTCAGCGCCCGCTCGAGAACACGCCCTGGGGCGGCGCTCGGAAGGATTTTCGGCGTCACGCGTCAATCCTGGGCGCTGACGGATGACCCGCGGGTCACCGCACCGGCGCTGGAAACCCTGGCCACCGGCCGCAGCGCCGCCGAGGCGGCGGACCTCGCGCGTGACGCAGCCACCGCCTACGCCTCCCACGGCTTCCATAAGCCGAGCGGGGCCTGGTGGGCGACTCAGGGCGGGCGGTTTCATCGCTTCATCATCGTCGCCGATCGCCGGCGCGGCCCACTCCCGCTTCTGCTTGGCGTCGGCGCGCTGGCGCTCGCGGTCGCCGCCCTGCGAGGCGCCGGCGGACGTCGAGCCGCCGCGCGCCGATAGCGCGCCGAAACCAGGGCTCGAACGGACTGCATGCCGCGCCCGGCAAAGGCCGGCGCTTTCAAACTGAGTGGCTGAAGCGAATTGGCTGGGGAACTAGGACTCGAACCTAGAATGACGGTACCAAAAACCGCAGTGTTACCATTACACCATTCCCCAGCAGGAATGGGCGCGAGGGGTCCCCGCGCGGAGGCGTCGAGATAGCGCAGGAGCCCCTGCGATGCAACGCTTCGAAAGGCCGACCGAAAAGGGCCGTCCGGCCGCCTTGCGACCCCAGAGGCCCTCCTCTATAAGGCGCGCTCCAAAGTCGGAGTGTGGCTCAGTCTGGTAGAGCACCGCGTTCGGGACGCGGGGGTCGCAGGTTCAAATCCTGCCACTCCGACCATTCATTTCCCATGGCCAGTCCTGGGAAATCCTCCTCCCGCCAAATGGCGCCCTCCCGCGACCCTTCCATCGAGGGCCTTGGCTTGCGCCGCCAGCTCCGGGATAATGCCTCGGTGGATCACGCCCGCGTCGGACCGCTGCGCGGCCCCAGCACCCTCTTCTCTTTCGCCCGGTCGCGCTTGCGGCAGCCGCGGTCGCGGAGCATCGCCGTGCTGCGGCTGGTGCTGCCGGCGGTGGCCGTGCTGGCGCTGCTGAGCGTCGTTGTCGCCGCCGCGATCGGGGCGGTCCAGGCTTCCCCGGGCAAGGCGGGCGGCGCGGCGCCATCCACCGAACTGCTTGGCGCGCGCCTGGTCGGCCAGGACGCCAAGGGCCACCCGTTCGTCATCACGGCCTGGCGGGGAATCCGTGAGACCGCGGCCAGCCAACAGATCAAGCTGGACCAGCCGGTGCTGGTCAAGAACGACGGCGCGCCGGACCGCACGCGGGTGACAGCGCCCACCGGGACCTACGACGAAAGCAACCACAAGCTGGCGCTGAGCGGCGGCGTGAAGCTCGACGGCCCGCAAGGCGCCTTCACCACGCCTGCCGCCGTCTTCGACAGCAAGACGGGCGCGATCACGGGCGGAGGGGTTCAGGCCGCGGGCGCCTTCGGCCAGATCCGCGCCGGATCCTACACGGCCAAGGCGAAGGGCAACGAGGTCACCTACAAAGGCGGCGTTCACAGCCGCATCAACGTGAAATAAGAAGCCCGCTTGTCGCACGCCCACCCCTCGCCGAACGGACGGATGGCTTGAACCCGAAAGGCGTCCCCGCGCCTCCCGGCGCGCCGGGCGACGGCCTCGTCGTGGACAGGATCTGCAAGAGCTACCGCGGGCGCGCGGTCGTCAAGAACGTCTCGCTCAGCCTGGCGCGCGGTGAGGCGGTTGGCCTGCTGGGCCCCAACGGCGCGGGCAAGACCACCTGCTTCTACATGATCGCCGGCCTGATCCGGGCGGACTCGGGCGCCATCGTCCTGGATGGCCAGGACATCACCCACCAGGCGATGTATCAGCGGGCGCGTGCGGGCCTGGGCTACCTGCCCCAGGAGACCTCGATCTTCCGCGGGCTCACCGTGGCGGAGAACATCATGACCGTGGTGGAGATGCGCGAGCGCGACCGCGTCAAGGCGCGCGAAACCGTCGAGCGGCTGACCGAAGAGCTGCACATCGGCCATCTGCGCGCCTCTCCGGCGATCTCGCTATCCGGCGGGGAGCGGCGCCGGGTGGAGATCGCCCGCGCGCTCGCGTCCAATCCGGCCTTCCTGCTGCTGGACGAGCCGTTCGCCGGGATCGACCCCCTGGCCATCGCCGACATCCGCCAGGTGATCACCCATCTGAAAGAACGCGGCATCGGCGTGCTGATCACCGATCATAACGTGCGCGACACCTTGGACATCATCGACCGCGCGGCCATCATTCATGCGGGCGAGGTGCTGTTCAACGGGCGGCCGAGCGAGGTCGTCCAGAACCCGGACGTGCGGCGGGTTTACCTGGGCGAGGCGTTCGGCTGATCCGCCGCCCATATGGATCGAAGGAGTTGTGAGGTGAATTCTCCACGTCGGGCCGTCATCCTGAGCGCGGGACAGGGGCGGCGGCTGTCGCCGCTGACCGACCGCCGGCCCAAGTGCCTGATCGAATTTTCGGGGCGCACGATGCTGGCCTGGCAGCTGCTGCACCTGGAGGCGGCAGGCGTGACGGAGGCCGTGGTGGTCACCGGCTTCGGCGCGAACCTGGTGGACGCCGAGGTCGCCCGCCTGCGGCTGAAGGCCTTGGCCGTCCGGACCCTGTTCAACCCGTTCTACGCGCTGGCCGACAATCTCGCCTCCTGCTGGCTCGCCCGGCGCGAGTTCGACCAGGAGGCGTTGCTGCTGAACGGCGACACCCTATTCGAAACCGCGGTGGCCGAACGGCTGATGGCCGCCCCGCCGGCGGAGATCACCTTGGCCATCGACCGCAAGCCCGCCTACGACTCCGACGACATGAAGGTGCTCACCGAAGGGCCGCGGCTGATGGCCATCGGCAAGTCCATTGAGGCCTACGACGCCGAATCCATCGGCTTCATCAGATTTTCCGCGGACGGAGCCCGCCGCTTCTCAGCGGCCATCGACGACGCGATGCGCCGCCCCGAAGGCCTGAGGCGCTGGTATCTCAGCGTGATCGACCATCTGGCCAACACCACCGAAGCCGTCGCCGTGCAGTCGATCGAGGGCCTCGAATGGGGCGAGACCGACTTTCCGGAGGACGTGCAGGCCAACGCCGTCCTGACCGCCCGGTGGGCGAGCGCGCTGCCGGCTTAAGCGGTCAGTTCCCGCACCAGGTCGAGGTCGGCCGGCTTGTCCACGTCGACGGCGGCCAGGCCGAACGGGCTTGCGACCACGGCGGCGCGCGCGTCGCACAGCCGGCCCATGCGCGTGATCGCCTCCGCCAGGGTCAGGCGCCCCGCGCCATAGCGCAGGAGGGTCGCCGCGCCGAGCCGCCGCACGATGCGCCAGGGTTTCTTGCGGTCCGCCTCCACCTGCCGCCACAGGTCGATGGCGGCCAACCCCCGCTCGGTGCGAACCAGGAAAAGATTGCAGCCCGACCACTCGCCGTCGGCGAACTTCAGGTAAGTGCGCTTCGTGCCCGGCGCGGCCGCCTCCACAACCTCACGCCTGGCCAGCAGCACGCAGATATCGGCGTCACGGGGCGCGGAGGCGATGAACGCCTCGATCCACTCCGCCCGCAGCAGGGCATGGTCGGCCGTGGTGATCAGCACCGGCGTCCCCAGCGCCTCGATCGCGCGTCTTGCGCTGAGGCTGGGACCCGCCTCGGCGGGCAGCACCTGCGCCCCTTGCCGGCGCGCAGCGTCCGACACCAGGGGATCGGACGTGGAGACCGCCAGGCGCTCGATCCCGGCCTGCCGAAGCGCGCTCAGCACGCGCTCGACCAGCGTGCGGCCCGCAAGCTCGATCAGCGCCTTCTGGGCCACGCCGGCGTAGGCGGCCACCGGATCGACGCCGCCTCGCGAACCGGCGAGGACCAGCGCGCGGTCGACCTCACCCAATCGACTTCTCGTAGATGCGATAGGTCTTGTAGACCCGCGTGCCGGCCGCCTCGAGAATGTTGCGCATGGGCAGGTTGTCTTCGAGGATCCAGGAGAGTTCGGCGCTGCGGTAGCCGAGGGCGCGGGCCTGGCCGGCCGCCGCGTCGATCAGCATGAACGGCAGCAGCTGGCCGCGGCGCGTGCGGGCGAACTTGCGGCGCACGCCCATCAGGGGCACCCGCGCGGTCTTCAGCCGGCCGGTCTTCAACCGCCACAGGAGCTTGGCCCAGCCGAACGGCAGAAGCCGCCCTCGGAGATCCGCGATGGCCTCGTTCACGTTCGGCAGGAAGACGATGAAGCCCGCCGGTTCCCCGTCGATTTCCGCGAACCAAGTGAGCCTGCGGTCGACCACCGGCTTCAGCGACTTGGCCAACTGGCGGGTCTCGGCCGCGGTGGTCGGGGTGAAGCCCCAGTTTTCCGACCAGGCGTCGTTGAGGATCTCCGTCAGGGTCTGGACCTCGGCCTCGTAGCGCGACATGTCGAGCTTACGCAGGCGCACCCCGGCCGGCGCCCCGCGGCGGACAAGGGCCAGGACCTTGGGCGGCAGGTCGTGGGTGACGTCGCCATGATAGGCGAGCACATCCTTGGCCTTGCGGTAGCCCTGCTCCTCGAGCCTTCGCCCGGCATAGGCCGGGTCGTGGCCCATCATCACCATCGGCGGGGTGTCGAAACCATCGACCAGCAGGCCGACCTCTTCGTTGGACGACAGGTTGAACGGCCCCAGCACGCGCCGGCAGCCGCGCGCCCGCAGCCAGTCCTCGGCCGTGCGCAGCAGGCGCGCGAAGACCTCCGGATCGTCCTCGGCCGCGATCATCCCGAAGTGCCCGGCCGGCCCCTGCGGGTCGACAGGCGCCAGGGCGTCGATCTGGGCGCTGATCCGACCCACGTCGCGCCCGTCGCGAACCGCCAGCCAGAACTGGACTTCCGCGTGGCTGAAGAACGGGTTGGTCTTCGGCGACAGCGCCTCCGTCCGCTCGAGCAGCAGCGGGGCGATGTAGTTGGGGTCGGCGGCGTTGAGCCGCATCGGCGCGCGGACGAACCGCTTGAGTTCGGCGGAGGTCGACACCGGGACGATATCGACCTTCGAGGCGGCTTGGACCACAGGCGCCTGCATCAGCCCTCCATAAACACCAGTGCGCTCGCCCCCGCGGCCGCGAACGCCACCGGCGCGGCCCAGGCGCCCAGAAAGGCTGGAACCGACCCGCCCTGCCCCATGGCGGTGCAGATGCCGTCGACCACCAGGAAGATCAGGCCGGCGCCCAGGCACGATACCAGCACCTGCGCCCCGCCGCTGCGGAAGTTGGTGAGCGTCACCGGCCCCGCCAGCAGCAGCATGACGAGCGCCCCGATCGGGGCGGCGAAGCCGCGTTGCAACTCGGTGCGATAGAAGGAAGGCGACCTGGCCGAGGCGCCGCCGGAAAGGGCGCGGCGCGCTGAACCGGGCGCCAGGGTCTGGTCGGTCCCGAAGATGGCGCGCACGTCCTGCGGCGCCGGTCCGGTGGTCCAGAGCATCTGCCCCGCCGACGCGCGCTGGACGCCCAGCCCGCCAATCATCTCCAACCGCGGTTGGACCAGGGTCCAGCCCTTCGGGCCGAAAGTCGCCGCCTCGGCATGGATCCGCTCCACCAGCCGGCCGTCGGGCGCGCGCCGGTAGAGGCTGACCCCGGTGAGCCTGCGGCCCGCCTCGTCGCCAGCGCTGGCGACCACGATGTCGGTTCCCACCCGGAAGCTGCGCGGGCCCTTTGAAGCCTGTTCGGCCCGGGGAGCCGAGCGGGCCCACCAGGCGTCGAGCGCCTGGTCCGCCCTCGGCGCGAGCCATTGCACCGCCGCCAGGTGCGCCACGACCACCGCGATCGCCACCGGCGCCGTCATCCCGATCAGCCGATAGGCCGACATGCCCGCAGAGCGTAGCGCCACCACCGCGTTCTCCCGGGCGAGTTGGGCGAAGGCGAACAGGCAGCCGGCGAGCACGGCCAGCGGCGCCACCTGCTGAGCCAGGGTCGGGAGCCGCAGCGCTGCATAGTAGGCGACGCCCGCCACGCCGAGCTTGCGGTCGAGGATGTCGGTCGTGACGTCGAGCAGGTCGAGGATCTGCAGGATCGAGACCAGCACCACCCACGCGGCGAGGACGCGGATGCCGACCACGCGCAGGATGTGGCGCTGCAGGGTCACGCCTGGCCCCAGGCGCGCGTCCCGCCGCGCGGCCGCAGGCGGCGAAGGCCCTCGCCGATCCATTCGGAGAGGATCGACACCGGCGTTTCGCCGGGCCGCTTACGGCTGCTCAGGAAGATGACGACGGTCAGGGCCGCGAAGCCGACGAACGGCAGGCCGACGCCAACCAGAGCATCGGCGCGACCGCTGACCGCCAGGCTCTGCCCGACCTGGAGCAGGTGCTGGAAAGCCAACAGTACGAGGCCGGCGATAATAATGCCCGGCGCGCGGCCGCCGCGCTTGGCGGCCAGTCCCAGCGGAAGCGCCAGCAGCGGCAGCAAAAGCAGCGAGAAGGAGCGCGCCAGCCGGGCGCCGAGCTCCGCCAGCAGGGCCTGGCGCGGGATCGAGGTATGTCCGCCCGTGGCCTGGGTCACCAGTTCGGACAGGGTCAGCTCACGTTCGTCGCCGCCGCGCGCCCGCAGAAGCTTCGCCGCCCCGCTGAGCGGCAGCTCCAGGCTGAAGCTCTGGAAGCTGAGAGTTCGCGGCTCGCCCTTGGCGTTGGTGCTGAGCTGCTGGCCGTCGCGCATCTGCAGGATGACGCTGTGGCCGTCCGCGGCCGGCACGAGGCGGCCGGTGCGCGCGGTGGTGATCTCCTCATGCCCGTCGCCCGCCAGCTTGCGGATGAAGATCCGGCGAAGGTCCTCCCCGCTCGCATCGGTCGCGTCAGCCGTCATGGTGAGGTCCTGGCTGGGCGAGAAGAAGGTCTGCGGGCGGACAAGCCCGTTCCATCCGGCGTTCTCAGCGGCGTGCATGACCACGCGATAGGCGTAGCGGCTGTAGGGTTGCAGGAAGCCGAACAGGATCAGGCTGACCACCGTCAGCACCGCGCCCATGGCCAGATAGGGCGCGACGATACGGCTGAGGGACACGCCGCTGGCCAGCAGGGCGTCGATCTCCGAGCCTTCGTTCAAGCGGCTGATCACCACGAAAAGGGCGATGAAGAACGCCGCCGGAAGCGTCAGGCCGAGGTAGTGCGGGACGAGGTTGGTCGCGAGCTCGACCACGAAGCCGAAGCGGTTGCTGCTGTCGGAAAGCAACTGCAGGAGCCGCAGGACCCGCTCCAGCAGCAGCGCCACCAGGGTGACGGCCAGCGCCCCGGCGAGCGGCCAGAGCGTCAGCCGCAGGATATAGCGGTCCATGATCCTCACCGCCGTGACCGCCCTAGCCCTGCGGCCAGAGCGCGGCCAGCCGGGCCGTGAGGCTGGCGATCGCCTCGGCGCCGAGGGTCACGGCCGGCGCCAGCGCGGGCGGGCCCGGCCAGCCGGTATCGGGGAACCGCAGGCCCCCGTCGACCCGCTCTCCCTCGTATCGCGGGATCACATGGAAATGCACGTCGCGGTCCACCATCATCAGCATCAGATAGTTGATCCGCTGGTACCCGACCAACTCGCTCAGCGTCCGCTCCACGCCCCGGATCGCCACGCCCAGATCGGCGAACGCCTGCGGGCTGAGTTGCGAAAACGAAATCGTCGGCTCCTTGCACACGAGTACAAGCGAACCAAATGTCGGCTGGTCGGGGCGGACCAGGACGAGCCAGCTCGCCGTCTCGGCGACCAGGGTCCGGGGATAGCCGAATTTCAGGGCTGTGGGATTGGTCATGAGGGTTTTCGCGCGGCAGACAATGCCGTCGCTGTAACGATGGAAAGGCGGTTCGTCGATGAGACTGGGACTTTTCCTGCCGCTCGCGGCGCTGGCCGGCGCACTCGCTGGCGCCTCCCCGGCGCTGGCCGATGACGGCTGCGCTGGCAAGCAGGGTCCGGCGACCGCGAAGCTGATCGTTCAGAACGTCGGGATGCGCAGCGGCAAGGGGGAGGTGGCGGTGACCGTCTTCCCCGACGACCCCAGCCGCTTCCTGGCCCACCACGGCAAACTGCTGCGCGTGCGCCCAACCACAACCCTGCCGATCACCAGCGCCTGTTTCTGGCTACCGCCCGGGACCTATGCTGTGGCCGTCTACCACGACGAGAACGCCAACCAGGACTTCGATCGCACCAGGGTGGGCATGCCCGCGGAGGGTTTCGGCTTCTCCAACGACGCACCGACACGCTTCGGCCTGCCGAGCTTTGACACGGTACGCTTCTCGCTGCCGGCGTCGGGGCGGACGATCAAGGTGCGGATGCGCTATCGCTGAGGCGTGTGCAGCAGATAGCGGCCCTTCTCCTCGACCGATCCGTCGGCGGCCAGGCCGCGGGCGACGACGCGCACCGACCAGCCCTCCCCTTGCCGCGCCATCTCCAGGCCGTGCCAGCGCGCAGGGTCGTGACCGCCGGCCGCCGAGGCGGAGGGCGCGCCGAGCACGGGGATCACGCCATGCGGTCCGGGGACCGCGGCGATGGCGGCGGCGTGCACATGACCGTGCAGGACCAGTTCCGCGCCCTCGTCCTTCAGGATCGAGAGAAACGCCGGCGCATCCCGCAGCGCCTTGCGGCGCGACGACGCACCCGGCGCGGGCGCATGGTGAAGCAGCACCACCCGGCACAGGCGTTCCTCGCCCAGGCCTCGCAGCACGAGGCGCAGGCGGTTGAGCTGGTCCCGCCCCAACGCGCCCTGCGCCAGGTGGGGCGCGGTCGGGATGGC
>Ga0207660_10000233_pt1 | contig 35895 bp, 69 predicted proteins | sample KBSC73BmetaG_FD_184335 | JGI IMG/M metagenome (GOLD analysis project Ga0207660, IMG submission 184335) | Corn rhizosphere microbial communities from Kellogg Biological Station, Michigan, USA - KBS C7-3B metaG (SPAdes) (version 2) | ecosystem: Host-associated > Plants > Roots > Rhizosphere ... | reverse complement strand
CGCTGTTCAATTGGGAAATCGAGTGCACAGACTGGGATGCGCTCACCTATGACTCCCGTGTGGGCCTCTATGACATCAAGGGCCGACACGAAATCTTGGCAATCACTGATGTCGGTTCATCCGGATCTTTCGGTCTCACATTCGTGACCCGATCGGCGGCAGCGAACCGCTCGGTTCTCGCCCTCTTGACGTACGGGGGTGTCCTGCTGCTGCAGCCGCCCGGGGATGTCGACGAGGACTGCCCGACCACCTACGAGGGCATCCCTGACGGCTACGTGGTTCCCACCACTTCCGTACGCCCGCACTCGATGCGCGGTCAACCGCTGTGGGTCTGGCAGGTATCGTTTACCCAAGTAGCAGCCATGGACACAGCCGATATCCTGCCGACCACCATCACTTGGCAGATGCTCTGGGCGCTGATCGGTGACGGGGGCACCTGGGAAGATGTGTGGGAACAGTGGGATACCTGGCAAGAACTGTGGCTCACTCAGGGCAACATCGACGATTTCTGACAGGTGACATCATGACCGACCGCGCTAACAACGACCTTGCAGCACTTCTGACCCCCGCACCTTCCAAGGGCGTGCAGTTCTCTCAGGGAACCATCCTGACGTGGGACAACGAGACCCTGCACAACCAAATCGAGTGGCGTGGCATCACGCTTACCGATGTGCCGATCATCGAAGGCGTGAACGCGCTGACGCTGCGGCAAGGTGACGTGGTGGGTATGCTTGGGTGGGCTCCCGAGAATTCGCGCGGCGTAGGCACCTGGTGGATTCTGGGCAAGCTCACGAATCCCGGTGAATTCGTGGCAGACCTGAACGTCACCGCGAAGCTGTTCCGGTTCGTCACCGAGCAGGAATACCCGCTTGCGTTCTTCGGCAAAGAGATCGACGGCGACCCTCTCATCATCCTGTACTACGGCGATGAGGAGGAATCGCGAGCGCTCGTTATCTCGAATATGAACGACATCGCACTCTTGGACCCCCAAGGCAACCTCATATTCGAAAACGACTCTCTGACCGGGGTGGGCCTTGCACGGCCCTGGATTCCCTACTTCATCGGGCCTACCACCGACGCCAACAATAACGGCACCTCAGCGCTGCCAGGGACCAACTCAGCGGTGTTCGTGCCCGTCCTGCGCGGCATCAACCCTGTCTATCACCCCAAGGTGGTGATCGGCTTTTCGGTGCTCGCAACCGGTACTACCGAGTGGGAAGTACGCTGCGACATCGGAGGATCGGGAGAGATCGTGGTCGGGTCGGGCTCAGGCGCGGCCACGGTCACTTTCGACGTCCCCGGGTGGGGTGGCGTCGCCAAGCCGGGTGACCTGGGGACCTTCACGCTGTACGCGCGCAATACCACGGGTGGCTTCTCCAGTTTCGGTGTCAGCAGGTTCTACGGAAGGCAGTCGTAATGGTCACCGCTGCTGACTTCGCTTCCGTCATCTCAGGGTCGCATATGGCCCGGTTCCGTTGCGTGGCCGTTGACGGATTCCAGACCGGTGACGACCCGACAGGCACTGAATTGCAGGTCCGTGACGGGTCGATTGAGTTCAATTCCACCGCAGACGTGCGCGCTTCCGGTTCCATCGAAATCGTGGGCGGATGGCCTACCTCGCAGAACTTGTCTCTTGCGCCGTTCGGATCCGAGGTGGCGTTGTTCCGCGGCGTCGACCGAGGGGCCAACGGCGTGTTGTGGGCTCCCATGGGGTACTTCCGCATCTCAGAGGTAACCCAGAATGACGCCGCCAAGGGGCCGTTGAAACTGTCCCTGGATGACCGGATGGCTACGATCATCGATTCTCGATTCTTGCAGCCGCGACAATGGATCGCTGGCACCACGGTGCGCGAGGTCGTGGAAGACACTGTACTCACCATCTACGATGACGCTGTGATCGTGTTCGATGACGACTCCGACCTCTCCACTCTCGGGCGCTCCCTCATCGTTGAGGAGTCTCGTTACGAGGTGCTGCTAACGCTGGCAGAGGGTCTAGGCAAAATCGTCTACTGGGATGAACTCGGGCAGCTTGTGTTTCAAACCGTTCCCGAAGAGGGCGACCCTATCTGGTCGGTGAAAGCTGGCCCAGATGGCGCTATGGTTCAGTCTGATCGTTCCATCTCCCGTGACGGCATCTACAACGTAGTGGTGGTGACCGGCGAGGGGGCAGACGATCTGCCTCCGGTTCGGGCTGTGGCGTTCGATGCCCAGCAGTCCAGCCCGACATTCTTCGATGGCCCGTTTGGTCGCGTGCCTCGTTTCTACTCTTCGACGTTCATCACGACCGAGCAGCAGGCACAGAACGCGGCTCGCAACCTGCTACGTCAATCGCTGGGCGCTCCATATGACGTAGGCTTGTCTGCGATTCCCAACCCAGCGGTTCGTCCCTTCGACGTCATACGCGTGGTCTACAACGATGGCAACCGCGAGTTGCACGTGGTGGCGCGTGTCACTATCCCCTTCAATGTCAATAGCCCGATCAAGATCGCTACACGCGAATCCACCGTCATCTTTGTGGGGATTGAGTAATGCCAGAGACACCGATTTACTCACTGCCGTTCGAGACACCGCAATCCAAACCGGGGATCACGCTTACCGGGGACTCGGATGGGTCCCACCCGATCCTCGCCGAAGTGGTCGAATCAGTGCTTGCCTCGTTCGAAGCCCGGCTTACCGCTATCGAGACGACCGGCTTCCGCCTCTTGACGACCCTGTACTACTCCACTCCGGGCAGCGTCACGGCCTTCACCAAAGCGTCGTACAACGGTTTCAAGGCTGCGCACGTACAGCTCGTTGGCGCGGGCGGCGGTGGCGGCGGCTCGACGATCACGTCTGCTGCGCAGATCTCTCTGGGCGGCGGTGGCGGCGGCGGATGCTTCGCGGAAAGTTTCCTACTCAGTGCGGCTATCGGGTCATCGGTCAACGTGACCGTAGGAACAGGTGGCGCGGGCGGCGCTGGCGTCAGCGGTTCGTCTGGCACTACGACTTCGTTCGGATCGCTTGTCAGCGGCAACGGTGGAGCCGGGGGCACTACCAATACGACAGGTGGGCAGAACGGTGCGGCAGGTGGCGCGGGCGCTACGACCGGTTCGGGCGACCTTATCATTCCTGGCGGTGACGGCAGCAACGGGCGAAGCGAGTCGATTGCGATCGCAACCGAGTCGCCCATGGGCGGAAGCTCGTTCTTCAGCGGTGGTAGTAGAAACGCTGCGGCGTCAACAGCCGCCGCGAACGGCAACGCTGCGCGCAACTACGGCGCTGGCGGCTCAGGCGCGATGGCGGACGCTTCGACTCCGGACATCCGGACCGGGGGTAGCGGATCCGGCGGCCTTGCCATTATTCGGGTATACATCTAAGGGGATTCACAGTGCCTTCAACTACCAACTGGGGTCTAGAATACGAGTCCCCATCGTCACTACCCGGTATCACGCTGACCGGCGGTCCTGGCAATGTCTCTCCCATCCTCGCGGTTCAGGTGGACGGTGCGCTGAACACACTGTCGGGCCAGATTGACGGGCTCACGGATGATATCGCCGATATCAATGGGGAGATCACTGATCTCGGTGTCGATATCGCTGCCGGGCAAACCAGCATCACCAACCTGACCAACTGGACACGTACCGGCACTACCAACGTGACTTTCACGTCCGTTTCCTCCAACACGTCTTCCGTGTCGTTCGGGTTCACTTTCCCTGCCGCACCGCGAGTGTTGACCAACATCGATTCCGGTGCGGGCGCAACGGCGCTGTGGTGCTCCAGGGCTATCAACATCTCGACTACGGGATTCAGTATGTTCGTATTCCAGACGCAAGGGTCGGCGGGGACATGGACGAGTATCCCCGTCAGCTACACCGCGACCTACCGTCCTTAGCCCTCTGGTAGTGCCGCAGGCTTGCGTTTGCGGCACTGCCAGGTGATACCGCACGATGCGCACGCTTGCCATTTCTCGCCTTCGGATGTGATGATGAGTTGCCCCCTGCATACTGGGCAAGCAACTCGATACCGGAGCCGGATCAGCGCGCGACGTTCTTTAGGGGAGAGACCTCCCCACACGCCGTATGCGAAACCTCCGTTCATCAGATCACTGCGTAGTCCTTCAAGCAGGCATTCGCGTCGGACCGGGCATTGCTTGCAGAACGCGGCTGCTGTGTCACTGACAACCCCGTCTTTTGGATCGGCATCCCATGGGTCGATAATCGCCGCATAACCTCGACATGCGGCCTTTGTTCTCCAGTCGGGCCGGGGCCCCCTGCTTTCGCTGGGAGCCCCTGACAGCCTGTCACCGTGCTGTGTCAACTTGTCTCCTCGTTACCTGTCTCCGTAACGCTTATCAGCGCGGAGGATTCGAAACGTCTGCCAGTAGCACACCCACAGCACAAGTACGCCGATTGTCATGCCGACAGGGAACATCCACTCGTTTTCCGCGACAACGCGCCACGACAGCGGATACCCCTTGATAGATCCTGCTGGCTCGAAGAGCGTGCTGATTGCAAGCATGGTTGTCAAGACGCATAGCACGGTCTTGGACATCCACGCTGATAGTTCAGTTTTGAACCGATACCAGTTCATCGAATCTGTCGTTCATAGGCGTGCCAGTTCCGCACCTCGCGCTGGTACCGAGCACGGTCCGCTGCGTTAGCGGATCCTGCGGAGATCGCCACGGTAACCCACACGATGCCCCAGAGTCCTCCGGTAAGGATCGTGAGGATACCGTGAATCCAGTTGGAGGTTTTTCGGTATCGAGGCAGCTCGGGGTACTTCGGTGCACGATGCGGCGCGTTGCGCGGCAGTTCAGGCATCTGGTACGGGTTGTACGGTCCGTAGTTGGTCATCATGTGGTCCTCTCGTCTTTGTGTTGCTTGCTCAGCGTAACAGCAAAGAACCGGACCCCGCAAGCAGGGTCCGGTGTTTACCGCAGTCGTCGCGTGTTTCCGTTGTCCTCGAATCGCTGCGCCAACCGCTCCGCACGGTAGCGGGAAACACAAGCGCGTTCATCGATGGGCTTGCACAGGATCGGGTCATCCGCGAGGTACTGCACACGAATGTGCACCCGCCCGCGCTTGGGGACGAGCATGACGTAGCGGTACTGGAAGCTTTCTGCCACGTACCGATTCGTTCCCTTCTCGTCCTTCTGCCATTCGAGTTTCATCGGTCATTCCTCCTGTTGAACGCTGCTTCAAGCTTATCTCTGCGGTATCCTCGGGCCTTTTCCCCATTGCCCATCGCGAAGGCGTTGGGTTCCGGATCGACACCGTGCACGCGCATACGCACGTGCACCTCAGCGTCGGAGACGCCGAGAGCAACGCCGATACGGACCGTAGACACACCCTGCAATCCCTCGGACAGGTCCAACGCGACCACCAGAGCGTCTTTCGCATCGACCACGGGGGTCAGCGTCTTCGCCCGACGCCACGGGGAACGCGGGGCGATAGCCTTCACGTCCTCCTTTGTCATGTGCCACACGCGGGTAGGGTCCGGGGTCCGGTCCTCACCCTGCACGCGCACGAGCGACCACCCGCCCTTAAGCAGGTCTTCCGCGTGCCATCCCTTAGCGGTGGCATCCTCTCCGAGGACGTTGCGCGCCTCGGTCGGGCTGGACACGGCCATGCACACCTGCGAGGTGAGCTGAGCCGAAATCGCGGAGTCGAGTCCCTTGCCCGGTCCGGTCACGGTGGGCTTCTGCGTGGCCCACCACAGCGGGATCTCTGCCGACCTTGCACGACGCGCGATCGAACGCAGGCCGGTTACGGAGTCGGGGACCTCGGACATCAGCTCAGCCCCTTCGTCAATGACAACGACGATGCGCGGACGCTCAGGCGTTGGCTCCCAAGTGTCCAGGCTTTCGGTTCGCATGATCGCCTCGCGCTCTTTCATCTCGGTCACCAGGTCGTCAATGACCGACTGGATGCCGTCTGCCTCGGACTCGACGCGAGCGACATGCGCCCAGAGCGCACCTTCCACCTTAAGATCGATGATGACTAGCATGGTGTTGGGCAACCCAAGCGCTTCCGCCATGAGCACGCGCAGCGCAACGGACTTGCCCGCACCCGACATGCCCGCGACGCTGAGACGGTCGGTCACGTCGACACTGACGACTTCGCCCGTGTCGGCATTGAGGCCGAGTCCCTTGCGTTCGGGAGTCCAGGTGAGGTCAAGATCCCGCACGCGGGTGCGGATACGCAGGACCGCACGGTCAGCGGTACCGCCAGGCTTGACTTGCGTCTTGACCTCATCGGGAACCGCGAGCAGTGCTCGCAGTTGGTCCACCTGGTTATCGAGCTTCGCGGGCGTCCACAGCCCTGCGAACTCCATTGGGATGAGTATGCCGGACTCATCGATGATCGGCGAGCCGGGGAACACCTCATGCAGCTTGCGATCGGCTGCGTGCGCTTCCCAGGTGTGTACCCGGTCGATAATTGCCGACTCTTCCGACGTGGGCTTGAGTCCCGCCTCGGTTCGGTTTCGTGAGAACAGACGCGTTTTCTCTTCGACGGGGGCGAGCGTGTTCACAGACTGTACCGACTGCGCGGGCTCCGCTTCGTCGCGGTGCGCCCACCCGTTCCACGCAAGGTAGCCGTAAATGGCAGGCCACGCGAGGAGCGCACCGAGGTTGCCTTCGACGAACATCCACGGGGGAACCATGAGCGCGCATGCCGGAACAGCGATCACGAGCGCGCTCCGAAGCGCGCGCGTTCCGAATGCGCGCGCATTCACTTCGATGTCAGTGAGCGCGTGCGCGCGCACCGGGGGGACGCTCTGCGCGCGCCTGTTCTTGGATGCGCGCGCATGCGCGCGCATTGCCCGCTGCTGCTGTGCGCTCAGTGCGCGCGCGTCCTTCTCTTTGATGTGCGCTTCGATGCCCTCCGCGCGCGCCCAGCGCGCGGCGTCGTCCATGAGCGCGCGCGCACCCCGCAGGGTGTAACCCCACGAGGTGCGCGCCATGCGCGTGAGTGCGCGCTGTTCGTTCTGCTCATCAGTAAGAGAGGACATGCCACACCCATTCCCACGCGCCCGTCACCCAGAGCAGGAAACCTGCACTGATAGCAAGGAGAACCTGAACCACGCGGATGGGCAGCATGTCGATGACGCGTGACATCGCTCCGACGACAATCAGTGCTCCGATGAACCACAGAACCGTTTCCATGTCAGTGCCCAAACATGTTCGTGACCAGGCCAACCGCGAGCGCGGTCAACGCCTCGTAACCGAAGTTCACGATGGCGCCGATCCAACCGGACGTGCCATGTGCCGTGATCGGCGCGATGAACAGCATGGCCACTGCCCACCCGTTCACGCTGGGGTCTGCCTTGAGGTCAGCGATGACCATGAACATGGAGACGAAAAACGCGACCCCCATGACCAGCGTGGCAGGCCAGTTGTTGTCGTTCATCCACGTGGCTGTACCCGCGCCGATGGTCTGCGACCACTGGGAGGCATGGAACACGAACGATCCGAGTACCGAGAACGCCATGACTACGGGGGGAATCCAGTCCTGTTCGCGTCCCCATTTGTTCATGATGAACGCGGCTGTGAACAGGACTAGGGCCGTAATTCCGGCTCCCGACCACTCGACCGCACCGTTGTTGATAGTGTTGCTGATTTCGTCACCATTCATGATCGTTTGTCCTTTCGTCTCGATCTTAGGTCTGAATTAATTATACACCCGACCGGCACGGCACACCAGGCGGGTTGTCCCCTTGGTCGCGGTGACCTGCGAAAACACTTAGTGAGCGGTACTCTCGGCACACTGTGCCGGTGTGCCAAAACAGTGTTTCCGCAGGTCAATCGTGGTTTTCGGTGTGCCAGCGGGTGTGCCGCTGGCACGGTCCCGTCACACCCTTGGAGAAGGTGTGCCGGTCGCTGTGCCGCTAGTACCCGAGTGCCTTGCGCACGGGGGTGATCCACCTAGCGACGTGGCCCGGTGCCCGCTGCGCGGGCACCGCAAGCTCTTTGCGCGTGGGGAGCTTGCCGTTCTTCTCCACGAATTCCAGCATCCACGCTTTCATGTTCGCGGGTGCGGTGCTGTGCTCTTTGATCGCTTCGATCAGGTCAGACACGCTGTGCGTGCTCACGACCGGAGCAGGCGCGCGCACCTCTTCAACACGCGCGCTCGTCTCAGTGAGTGCGCGCGCGTCGTCGGGAACATGCGCGCTCACTTCGAGTGCGCGCGCGGGAGGCGCGCTCACCGGGCGCACTGCGCGCGCGTTGCTCGTGCGCGCGCTCATCGATGCGCGCTCATTCCAAGGATTCATGTGCGCAACCGCTTCAGGAGCGAGCGCGCGCGCACCGACGTAGCGCGCGGCGATGCGCGTCTGGATGCGCGCGCGCACTTCCGGCGTGAGAATGCCGAGCGCATCCGCGCGCGCCCACGCGCGATCATATGCGCGCTTGTAGAACGCGCACGTGATCTTGGGCCCAACGTTGGCCGCGTATGCCGTGTTGACAATGAGCGTGATGAGCCGTTCGGTAAGAACCTCGCTCGCGTCCTGCGAGGTCGCCTTGCCGCGCTTCATACGCCACCAGACGACCAGAGCGGACGGCTTGTGCGGCCTGCCAAAGGTGATGACCACGTGCCACGCGACAGCCGCGAGAAGTGGCCACAGCGCGAAGATGGGGCTGCCCCCACCCCACCAGGCGATGACGCCCATGAGGCTCGCCATGGTCCACACACCGGCTTCGTACCTGTTGAACCCGTCGCCTCTGGTCATGTGCCGGAGGGACAGCGCGCCCAGGATCGCAAGCCAAGCCTCGAACACGATCACCGCGGAGATCGCCGCGTCAACGGAGGTGAGCCCGATGTGCTGGATAGCGGTGATCGTGGCGTGCGCGCTCAGGTTCGTCGCCGCGAGCGCAACGAGCGCGACCGCGCTCATGAGCGTGATGCGCAATCGCGCGTCTGCGCGCGCGCCTGATGCGCGCGCGTCTGCCTTGCGCTGCGCGCGCGCTTCCATGTCGGGGCGCTTGATCTCGCCCCAGATGCGCGCGCGCTCACGTGCGCGCTCGCGCGCGCCTTGGGAGGTTCGCCAGAGGATGAGCGCGAGCATGAGCGCGCCAAGCGCGCACGTGCTCACGAGTGCGCCTGACGGTGTTGACGTAAAATCGTTCATCATGAGTCCTTCATCTTGGGGGAGCTCCACCATAGCACGAAAGAAAGCGGGCCCCCAAGAGAGGACCCGCTTTGAACTTCGCCGATGCAAAACGGCTCCGCTCGTGTCCCGCACTCATCGGGACGTGTGAAGTTTGACGTCAGTAGGCAGTGTTCCCGTTGGACTTCATCGACGTGCGGCCACACTCCGAAGTCCTGGGCTCTGATGGCTCTGACGGGTGGTATCAAGAGTGTCTAGAATCTTGACCCCCACCGTGGAGTATCCGGGAATCGAACCCAGGTCTATGGGCCTAAAGCCCATCGCATTGACCACTCATGCTGATACCCCTTGGCAAGCTCCGGTTTAACGAGGGGAGCCTACGAGACGCCTCGGAACAGTTGTGCGGCTTTACCTGCCTAGGGCCGGTAGGGGACACGAGGACTGTACAACCTCCGTAGCGAGTGCGTGATTCGAACACGCGATCTCCAGTTTATGAGACTGGCGAGGACAACCGAACTCCTCTAACCCGCTATGTGCCGGACCGAAGCCCGGACTTTGATCTTACTAGATGCGGGGCCCGAAGGCCCCGCCCTTGCCTAGCGGTAGTTGTGAACCCGACGCCACCGCCCGAAAGCCTTGCCATTCTCAAGACTCATCGTCGCGATGATGTCGTTAGAACGCTTCGCGAGGTTTTCAAGGGACTTCATCATGCGAACCACGCGCCACTCCGGGGTTCCGCAGCCGCGGAATGCGAGCGCGGTGCGCTGCGCGTTTTCGTCGTCCAGGGCGGTGCGCAGCTCGGTGAACAGGTTTTCCTGCTCTTCAGTGAACACCTCAACATCGCGCTCTTCGATGTGCATCCAGCCCTTGACCGCGTTCGGGCGGGGGTCGTTGGACATGTCCATGATGAACTTGGAGGCTTCGGCGTAGGTCATCACGTCGGTGATGTCTTCGCCGGTGGCATCTTCGACGACAACGAAGATTCGAGTGAGCTTGCGAGCGTCCCAAGCCGCGTCCTCTGCGGTGTAGTCCGGCAGGGTGGAGGTGGAACCGGGGGTGTTGGTGATGGTGTAGCTGCTCATCGTCTTATCCTCACGTCGTTGATCTTCATCTTGCTAATACAAGTAATCTATCAGTGTCCCCCGGGGCTGTCAACCCCGGGGTCAAACTTTCTTGTTTCCGCAGGTCAGGCCAGGTACCACAGGTATTTGGTGCCTTCGACGTTCTCCATGCGAACCTTCCCATCACTCTGGAGTCTGCGAAGCGACGTGTACACGTTCGCCTCCTTCTCCTGGAGTTCCGTAGCGAGCTGCGGCTTCGACAGCCCTTCGGGGCTCTCGGCGAGGAGCTGGAGGATCGTAGCGTTCCGCTTGGCGACCGCAGCGGACATCGGACGGCCGCGCTTGGGCTCCGGCTCCGAAACGTATTCCGGCACCATCGAATCCTCGCGTGATCCTTCCACGCTGGCGGGATCGATCTCCGCAATGAACGTGTCGAGTGCGGACGTCGCAGTCTCGATCGGTGCAGCCGCATGGACGAGCGCAGCCGCTTCCGCAGCCGCAGCCTTCATCGCTTCGAGGTCAGGCTTCGGCTCCGCTACCGGCGTAGGCGTCGCGCGGGGAGCGGCCTTGGGAGCGGGTTCCGCTACCTTCCGCTGCATCTCCGCACGTTTCTCGAACGCGTTCTTTTTCTGTCGGTTTGTTGCCACGTACACGAGTTTACCTCCAAAGAGTGAAAGGGGCTCCCAACCGGGAGCCCCTTGGGTGTTCTAGAAACCGGGGTCGTCGATCGTGCTACCACCCCGAATGGTGGGCGCACCCCCGCCAACCGGCGGGAACTCGGTCACGGCGACCGCGCCGTCACGCGGAGCACTGAAAGACCAGCTCACCTCAACCTGCGGGTTGCCTTCACGGTCTATCTTGACCTCGTTGTTCTTCCGGTTGTCCGTGGCAACCTTCGTCTTGACTGTGACGGTCTTTCCGATGATCGCACGCGCCACCTGGTCAAGGGTGGGTCGCTGCTGCAAGACGGTTTCGTCCGTGATGCCGAACGCCTTCATGTTCTGCATGAAGATGTTGACCGTCTTCTCGGTCTGGTAGATCTTGTGATAGAACGTCGTCGGGCGCTTACCGGCGTGCTCACCTTCGGTGATCTTGAGACGGGTCTCGATGAAGGCATTGCCGTTCTGGTTCTCCCCGGCTTCGGCAGCCTCGATGCGGCACTGATAGACACCCACGGGGGCGACTTCGGTGTGTCCGTTCTCCTTGGCCTTCGCGACCAAGACATCCCACGGGACAGTAGTCATGATTCGTAGTCCTTACTCCGGCACGAAGCCGGGGAAGATTTGGCCCATCATCTCGGTGATGTTGGGGTTTTCGATGGTGTTCGTCGTGAACCGGTCTTCAAAGTGCGAACCGGTGATGTAGTTCGGGTTCGGCTTCACCATGAGCGAGCGAACCAACGGGCTGTCAGCGGCAATGATGCCATCCGCGTTCGGCACCTGCTTGACCATGAGGCAAGCCGTGGTGTTCATCCAATACGCGATGCCCTTGCGGAGCGCGCCTTCCATGTTCGGAACGTACTTGCCATCCGCGCGAAGGTCACCTTCGGCAGTGAACACCGCAACCCGGAACGGGTTGCGCACGTCCTTCACCATGTCGCGGAACCGCTGCACCTTTTCGGACATGCGGGTCAGGAGCTGGCCCCAATCCGAATACTGCTGGTTGCCGGACTGGAAACCTGGCAGTGCCTCCTTGCAGCGTTTCTGCAACTGCGTCACCGAGTCGACAACGATCGACTGAAACGGGTGGTCAGGTTGGATAGTCCAACCGATCACCTGTTCAACGGTCTCCCATCGAAGCACGTCGACCACGCAGATATCCCAGGTGCCGTCCGCCTTCGGCGGGGCCTCCTTCGGGTCCCACCACACGACGCGGTAGGGCTGGTTCGGGTTGTTGGGGTTCTTGCGCCCCTCGAACGCGTTCCAACTGCCCTCGGCGTCGAGCGCGAGTACCGGTCCGGGGCAGCTCGCCCCCAGCGTCGACTTGCCGCGCTTGGTTTCGGCGTACACGAGAAACGTCGCGTTGTGACGTGGGTTTCTGTCTTCGGTCATTGCATCCTTCCTCTTTGTCTAGGTCTGAATTATATCATGACTCACGCTGCGCCTGCCGTTCGGCTGCGTTGGCGCGGATCGCCACGTATCGCTGTTCGCTCGTGGGTTCGGTCCAAACATGCCAGCCAGCGCTTTCGGACCACTGCTGGCAGTGACCTTCCTTTGCGAGGCCGCAGTGACCACAAGCGGATGGGTCACGCACTCTTGACTCCTTCCGCATACCGTGCCAGCGGGTCACGCTCCCGGAACTCCTCTCGCACCATGTCCTCAGCTCGTGACCCGTCATCGAAAAGCGGACACAGCGTGAAGAACTGACACTTCCAAGAGCAGGAGTCGTCGGGGCTCGGCTCCGCGATGTGCGCCTGCTCTTCGACCGTGGCGTCTTTGAGCAGTGCCTCTAGCTCGAAGATCTTTGTAATCTTCCGCTTCATGTGCAGCTCGTACGAGTCGATCTGGTCGTCGTTGTGGTTCACCTCGAACCGGTCATAGAATGGCGGTTTCGCCTGCTTGCCGCGCTTGACCTTCTTGAGCACGTTGTACAACGCGCCGTCACTCCATGTGCCCGCAGGTTGCGTCATCCGCTCAAGCCACGCGTAGTGGAGCATCTGCGGATTCATGTGCAACGTCGCGAGAGCTGACGTGAGGCTTGCCGCGGTCTTGTGGTCAACGAACTTCCGCGCGCCGTCCATCAGCCTAAGCACGCGAGCGTCAAGCTTGCCGACGACTTCGAACTCTCCGAACCGTTCCACGATCTCAGGCGCGAACTCCGAGCCTCGCACCGACACGATCTCCTCGATCGCGGTGAACTCGATACCGGCATCGACGCCGGATTCGGCTACCCAATCGGCGTAGCCTTCCAGCATCGCGCGCTCAAGCTCGCAGTCCTTGTCGAACGCCTTCGACACCTCGACATCGGGGTAGACGCCGAGCTGCGTGCAGTTTTCCAGATACAATCCCCAGTCGATGTCCTGCTCAGACTTGAGCGCATCAAGGTACCCCTCCGGCGTGGGTCCGTAGAACACTTCAAGCGCATAGTGCACGCGGCTCCCGGACTTGAGCGGACCCGAAGGGTTGAGCGTGACCGGTGACAACCTACGGTATTCGAACAACCACCAACGTCGAGCGCACGCAAACGTCTTAAACTCGCTTTGACTGAAGCGCCGAATCTCACTCTTCGTGGTTGCCATACTGGATACCTCCTCGCTTGATGCCGTTCCGCTCAATCGCGTCCGCCAGGGTCGCAAGTACTGGATCTGTGTCCCACAGGGTCAGGTGTTCGTGATCGCAAGTGTCAGGATCTTCGGAAAAACACAGTTCCCGAAGGCCCCAGTCCTCAGCGGCGCTCATGTTTCTTGTCCTCCTTGTCCGCTCTGTCGTCTCCCACGCTGCGCGTGGGGTTGCGCGCCTGGGAGCGCCGCTGGCGTTCCTTGTAGTAGTCGAACAGGCTGCCGTCATCCTCAATCGGTCCGGTGCTCTTCTTGTCCATGGTTTTTCCTCTCCTTCACTTCGGCCTCGAATCGAGGCGACCACCGCTCCACGAACACTTTCAGGTTCGCGATGCGCTTGCGTTTCTTCTCTTTGGCGATGTATTCGGGTGTTGCCCGTTCGTCGTCGTACCGTAGCGACGGCATTACGCTCCCATCAATCCGGTTGCTTCGATCCGAGCCGCTTCCGCGTCCAGATCATCGGTGGTCTTACCGAGCGCGAGGAGCTTAGCGCGATCCCGCACGATCTCTTCAAGACGCTCCGCTTTGTCGTACAGCCTCTCAAGCTGCGTTTCCTCGATCGTGCCAGCGGCAACGAGGTCAATGATAGTTACCTTGTCGTGCACCTCCGATCCGATCCGATGGACACGATCAACACCTTGATTGTTATCAATTAGTGACCAGCTTCGTTGCAACCGAACCATGGTGTCAGCGCGCGTCAGGTTGAGCCCGACGCCGCCCGCTTTGTACGTAAACAGGATGTAGTCGATCTTCCCGTCTTGAAACGCCTGCACCGCCGCGTCACGCTCGTCCGCAGACACGCCACCAGTGACCCGAGCGAACGGGATACCTGCGTCGGTCATACGGGCTGCGGCGAGATCGATCAGTTGCCGGTGCTCCGCGGCGATCACCATCGGCTTGTCCGGGCTGTCTTCGATGATCGACATGAGTTCATCGATCTTGGACGACTTCGGGCTGTCGGTAAGGGTTACCGTCCAGTCCGCAGGTGGCAACTCTTCTCCGCAATCGACTTCCCCCTTGTCGACCTCGCAGTATGCGGATGCGAACTGGAGGAGGCGGGTGGCACCCGCCAAGCTGCCATCTGCGACCAGGACCGTGCCGTCGTCAAGCACCGTGACAAGGTCCTTTTCGATGTCCTTGTACGCCTTCGCCTGCTTGGGACTCATCTCGACATCCCGTCGCATAAACACCTTATCGGGCAGCTGCTTGAGAACATCGGCCTTAATCATGCGGCGGAAGTGCGGATCAAGGATCTTGAAGAACTCCTCTTTGTGCTCGTGGTTGAGGCCGACGATCGACATGCCGCCAAAGTGGTTGTATTCGATCCTGGCGTAACGGTCGATGAAGGCCGACTTCGCCGGATAGGTCTCGGGAGCGATGACGTGCATGATCGACCACAGGTCGCCAGGGTGGTTCGCCACGGGCGTCCCAGTGAGCGCCCAGCGGTATTCGACGCTAGGGCCGTGAAACACGTTCCAAATGGCGCGCGTCTGCAAGGCGTTCGGGTCCTTCACCCTGTGTGCTTCATCCAACACACACACCCGGAACGGGATGTGGTTCAATTCCCTCTCGTGTACCTCGCAGGCCGACTCTTTCAAGTCCGGCGTTCCCGGCTGGTCTTTCGTGCCACACTCCATGCAGCGCTTGAGTCGCGTCGAGCCGTACGAGGACAGCCGAGAGTGCAGCTTCATCGCTTCGATGTTCACGATGATGATGGCATTGTCCGCTTCGGCAGCCTCGTTGATCTGCACGCGGCGCTTCGCAGCGCTACCTTGGATCACGAACGGGTTCGCCTCGGGCAGCCATCTGCGAATCTCGCGCTCCCAGTTCCGTTTCAGGGAGTTGGGGCAGACGATGAGCGCGGGATACCCACCCTTGGCCACGGCCCCGGAACCATCTCCTTTGATGTCCAGGGCGTTTACGTAGTCAACGGCCTTGATGGCGGCGATAGTCTGAAAAGTTTTCCCGCTCCCCATTTGGTCACCCAAGAGCGCAAAGCGAGCTTTTACCAGAAAGTCACGACCGGGGATCTGGAACGGAAACAGCTTGTCGTCGTGGTCGTTGGCGAACTCGGAGGTGCCATCAAGCGACAACGCCTCACGCAGTGACAGCACTTCGTTACGCCGTTCACGTTCTGAACGTGCCCAAGCGGCAAGATCGGGCTCGACCACGATCCGGTCACCGAACAGTTCCCGCAGCACGATGCACGCGGCATACGACTTCGGGAGCGTCCAGCGCTTACCCTTCCTGTCCCACTTCTTGCCGGGGATCATCTTGATCTGGTACGAGTCGTTCCACAGCGTTTCGTCGGGCTCCCCGTTCGCCTTACGGCTGAACAGGGTGATCCGGTCGTCTTCGCCCAGCTCGGCATAGATCTCGTTCACGATTCGGCCCCTTCGGTCTCGACGCTACGGAAGTAGCGCGAGGCCGCTTCTGCGGTGGCCGCAGCGTTGAAACCCGCAAGATCCCAAGAATGCAGGATCGATCGCAGATCATCGGCACTCAGGGTTTCCATGTACTCGCGCGCTTCGCGCTGTGACAGGGTAACCAGGTGATTCCCGATGTCGTCAATGTTCGTCACGTCGTTCATCCTTCCATCGTAGGTTCCATCTTAGCATCCCGTACCAGTTCTGACCAGCGGGGATAGTCCACGTCCTTAAGTAGCGCGAACGCCTGCCGAGCGGCGTCGTTGGCGTGACGCATTCCGGGAGTCGCCCACCCGACAGCCTTTAGCATGTCGTCTGAGGCGAACTTGAGATTCGCCTTCGCGTACTGGCGAACGTCGGTTATACCAGCCAGCGCCGCGAACCCCTTCACCATGCCGGTGACCTCAAGCGCTTCGGTCTGCTGTGAGAGCTTCGCGGTCTTGGGCGTGATGATGTAGCGCTCAACTGCGATGTGCACGTTACTGGGATCGCACAGTTTCATCGTCCATCCGAGGATGCCGTTCAGCGAACTTCCGAATTGCATCGGGAAGTCTTCGACTGCGATATGGTCACCCGTTCCGTAGTCTCGTCCTCGCACAGTGCCGTACAGGTACACGCCGGTCATGAGACCGGGGTCGATACCGATAATCACGTACTCGTTACTAGATGTCACGCTTTTCCGCCCATCGCTTAGCTGTTGCCCCGCCCGCTGTAAGCGGGATCGACAACAGGCTGTCATCGTTCATAACGTCTTGCATCGTGGCGATAACGTCTGAGACCTCGCTATCGGGCACATCGGCGATCACTTCGTCGTGCACCACCAGCGCGAGGTAGTCTCCGATGCCCGCTGCGTCCAACTGGAGGAGCGCGCCCTTCATGATCTCTGCAGCAACGCCTTGGATCTGGTGGTTCACGAGCTGGTAGAACAGGTTCGGGTTGTGCTGCTGGAACCTGCGCCCGGTGAGCGGCGACTTCACGTAGCCCACGCCTTCATCTCGGTACCGCTGCGAGGCGAGACACTGAATCGTCTGCTGATGTGCGGGCACACCGGTATACGTTCCATTGAAGTCGGTGGCAAGCTTCTCGATCTCCGCGAGCGGCCGCTTCGTTGTCGTCGCCAGCCTGTCGTTGCCCGCTCCGTACAGCGTGGCATAGGTGTAGGACTTCGTAAGGTTGCGTTCTGGGCTCTTCTTCGTGATCGTCTCGTCCTGGTAGATCTTCTTCGTGAGCGTCACGAAAAAGTCCTCTTCTGCGAGGAACGCCTCTCGAAGTCCTGGATCTGCCGAAAAGTCCGCCATGACCCTAAGCTCGATTTGATCGTAATCGAACAGCACGAACGTGCTATCTGGTGACGACACAATGCAATTCCGGGCGATCGTGCTCAGCGGGTCCGACTCGTCCACGCGGGTGAGCTGCTGCAAGTTCGGCGATGAACTCGACATACGTGCAGTTTTCACTCCAAACGCGCCTGCGGACTGCTCTTTGTACCCAAGCGTGTTGATAGAGGTATGAATCCTCCCGTCATACTCTGAGTATTCAAGAAACCGCTTAAGGTACGTCGAGTTGATCTTTTCGGCCTGCTTGCGTTGCTGCAGGAGCGCGGCTATCGGGTGGTCGATGCCTTCAAGCGCGAACTTGTCCAGCGACCACGCGCCACCATCTGTGCGTTTCCACAGCTTCACGCCGTCCGCGAGGAGGAGGTCGGTCACTTGCTGTGCCGAACCGAGATCAATCCCGAACTCATCGAAGCCGCGCTTCGTGAGTTCGACGTGCAACGCGTCAAGCTCGGTGTGCTTCTCCTGGGTGTACTCGCGGTCGCAAGCTACGCCCTTCATTTCCATCTTGTCGGCAAGCCAGCCGGTCGCGAGTTCGAGGTCGTACGCCTTCGGAGCGGTAGCCATGACCGTAGGCGCGTGGTGGTCCCACAGCTGCGCTGTAATCACACAGTCAAGTGCTGCGTACACCCAGTACACAGCGCACGGACCGGTAGCGGCGATAGGGATCGTGGCCCACGTGTATCCGCCTGAATGCATGACCTCATCAAGTTGCGACTGCATTGAAGCGGCGCGCGGGTCGATGTGCTTGGCGGATTGCTGCTTGAGACCGATCGACACTGACGGGTCAACAATGTGACACAACATCATGGTGTCGTCAGTCAAGTGCGGTGGCAGGTGGATATCGTGGTTTCGGAGCATCGCGAGATCGAAGCGAACGTTGTGCCCGACGAACCTCCCCATGCGCGACCACCTGGCGATGATCTCTTCGACCAGCCCTTTCCATCGGTCGAGCGGGATTGCCCATCCGTCCGTAGCGGTTCCGAACTGAACCAGCCGAACGCGATCGCGAAGCTTGTCGATTCCAGTTGATTCACAATCTACCGCTAGACGCTCGCAGGTGAGACTGGCGAGCCAATCGAGGCAGTCGCGAACGTCCTCGTATGTCTCGACTAGGTGGAGTTTCACACCTTCCAACATCTTTAGTCCCTTCGTCCTACATCTTTCCTGGAGATCAATTTCAGATGTTCAGGTTTGACACACCCCTTGTTTCCGCATCGCTGCATCACCAACATCCCGTCCGGAATCGGACCCACGTGGATTCGGTATACAAGCCGATGCGACGCCACGGTGACATCCCTGCTCACTCGGAAGTGTCCGGCCCCGTAAGGGTCCTTGTACCCTGTCCACTGCCAGCACTCGCCGCTCTTGTCTACGCGCGCCCAGAACCGTTGTTCAGGTGTGCCGTGCATACGATCGGGCCTGAGGTTGATTCGCGGGTCACCGTGCCGCAGCCAACGCCTGTAGTGTCTTTCGCACCAACTACGACCATAGAACTTGGATCCGCAGCCCTCAATGGTGCATCCTTTCATGCTCACTGTCTTTGGTCCTCTCGTCCTCTCGTCTTCGGTCTTGAAACGGGAGCCCCGAAGGGCTCCCGTGTACGTGACTCTATCCTACCGCATTGGCAGCGGATCGGCTAGCCAGGTACAGCGGATACGAGACCGGCCAGAGCGCAGCCAGCCCGACCGTAACGAGGAGCGTCGCCCAGACCTCGTCCTCATCGGTGTTGCGGTGGGTGGATACGGGCGAAGTGCCCATGATGACATTAACGGAGTGAAAGAGGATGACACCAGCGCCGATGCTGGCAAGTACGTAACCGAGGACAAAAAGGGCATACCAAAACACGGCGGATTCCTTGCGAAGGTTGGTGCGGTCTGTCCAGCATAGCGAAAGGCCCACTGCCCCATCGACAGCGGGTCTGACACGTTATCTATTCCTTGGGTTCTGAGAACACCAGCGACGACGGGATGAGTTTCAGTGTCACTGACACCAACGGGTCGTCGCTTTCGTCGCCGAACCCCGAAACATGACCTGCAACATGGATGCTTTCCGCCGCGACCAGCGCCCCGTTGATCTTCACGCCGCCAGCCATGTACGTAGGCGCTCCGCGGATACCGATGATCTCGATATCCGTCCGGGTCTCGTCACTCACTGGTCTCCCCGTTCACGATCGCCTCGATGTCCGTTCGGTAGAAACGGTTGTGCCCGCCCGGCGTCTTGATCGCCCGGATGAGTCCTCGTTCCGCCCATCGTGTGACCGTCTTGGCGTCGACTCGCAGCGCCTCCCCGACCTCACCGGGTGTCATGAGTTCCTTGGTCTCGCTCACGTCGTCTCCTCTTGTGTCTTCGACATGCACGGGATGCACAGGTCTGCTTTGTTGATCGGCGTGATCCGATCCTTATCGGCGCGGGCCGTGAGCCCCGAAGGTTCGATGATCCGACCATCGGACGCTCTGAGCGTGTCCCCCATGAGGGTCGCGTGCCACCAGTTGGGGCACTGCCTGGTGCCGAGCTTCGCCCCGCAACCGTCGCAGATCGTCTGAATCATCTACCAGTCCCAATCCTCATCAATGATGAAGAAGCAGAAACCACAGTACGCGAGGAATACGATCACGCCAACGATGTACGGCCATGGCGTGACGTAGTCCAAGGCATACGTAATGACGCCACCAATGGTGGCGAGGAGTAGCGACGCAATGATGTGCAACATCACTGCCTCCCCATCCACTGCCCGGCTTCGAACAGAAACACGAGCGCAAGCCAGATCGCTGCTAGCGCAGGTGGTGTGAGTACGACCAGCACCGCAACAGCGCAGCCGTTGAGCTTCGGTTTGTCGTCGGTCATCTACTTGCCCCCTTGTCCAGGGAAGTTCACGGTGCCAAATCCTCGGAAGGGAACACCCTCGTCAGTTTCGTGCATCCCCGTGTGCCCATACACGAGTGCGCATGGTTGTGAGGTCCCGTCGTAGCCTCCGTTACTAATTCCGTGCAGGCTGACGTTGCATGGTTGCAACTGCGTTGCCTTCACGGTGCTATCCCCCGGACCACCCCCACCAATTACAACGGCTCTGTACTGCGTCTGATGTTCGAACCTCGGCGCGGCCTTCGCCAGTTCGGCGTACACAGTAGCGATTCCGATAAGCATCCTCGCGCCGTTGTCGTCGTCGTTTGCGAGTTCACTGGTACCCAAAAGCAGGGCCTCGGCCTTGTCCGCGTAGTAACGGAAGTCTTTCGGTGCGTCACTCATCAGTACCTGGGTCCTCTCACCAGTTTGGCCTGTTCGGTGTACAGCTCAGCCGCCTTGAGAAAGGACGCCGCAGACTCGTTGTATCCGCTACTCGCCATATCGCTGGCTGCCTGCAACGCCTCATCGGCCTTGCGCATGTAGTACTCGAAATTCTTCGTTCCGTCACTCATCTTCGGTGTCTCCCGTCTTCTCGATCCACAGCACCTGGTACGCAACGGTGCCCGCGCCGAACGTCAACCTGGCAACGTGGTGCGTGTTCGTGTCGTACACGTTCGCATGCGCACTGAACTCCGCGTTGATCTCGTTGACGACATCACCCATGAAGTGCACCAGCCCGTTGTACTCCTCGCGAGCCTTGTCGTTATCCTCCTCCAGGATGCTGTACTGCACGTCGACGCGGCTCGCGGTGTTCAGCGATGCAGAAATTGGATAGTCGCACAAAAATTCCGCAAGTGACTCGAAACCTGAAACGATGTTGTCCCGGTGCTGGCCGTCGGTCATACCGAACATGTGATGTCCTTCCGTCTTTGATCGTGATCGTGAGGAGTGATTTCAAGGGCCCATCCCCACCCCTCCGAAAGGATGGGCCCCGTACCGGAAAGGTAAGTTTCCGGCCCCCGTAGCTCGAAAGCTTGGTGAGACCTGTCAAATCTATCATGGTGCGCCGTTGCGTGCAAGTCGGGGCCTGTGTCACCCGAAGATGTCATCTTCCGGCACCAGCGGCACCATGTCCTCGAACCGCTCCAACACGCGATCAATCGACTTGTCGACAGCCGCGGCGGCGCGGAACGCGGTGGCGTTCGGGATCGGGATCTTCGGGGGGTGCCCGTTCTTGCTCTTGACGTACAGCGACTTGAGCACTTCGAGTGCTTCCGGCGTCCATGTGGTGCTCACGCGCTGGTCCTCGCCGGGGATCGTGGACTTACCGATGGTCAGCACGAGGAACATCGGAACGTTGTCATCCGTGTTCACGCCCATGATCGCCACGTCCGCCCAGCGGCACGCGGAGCACGTCTGCCCGCGGGGCAGCACCGTACCGGGCATGTGCCCGTTGTGGGTGCCGTTCTGGTGGCGGGAGGAACCGAATCCCAGTACACGCCCAGTGAACGGCTGCCCGGAAACGGTGAAGTCCTTCACTGTGGGGTCGTCGAACTCGCACTCTTCGGCGGCGAACTCGGCGAACTCATCCGAAACCACGTCCAGTGGTTCGTCAAGCGTGCGGGTGTCAGTGTTGCTCATGGTGTGTCCCTTCCATCATCTTCGATCATTGCAATCGTCAGCCGGTTGTCCCTGCTAGCGCAATGGTATCAGACAGGAGTAAGCTTGAACAGCAACGACCCACGATGAGAGGATGAAGGATGGCAACCACCCGTTTCGAAGATACCGCCGCAGGCGGGCAGGCTCCCAGCGCGGGAGCGGTGGCGTACGCCTGTTCGCAGCTCGGGTTCAGAGTCTTTCCCTTGGTACCGGGCAGCAAACGCCCAGCGATCGAAGGATGGAAAACGAAGGCCACGAGCGACCTCGACCAGATCCGAGAATGGTGGGCCGGGGGTGAGTTCACCGGGTGCCCGGTCGGCATCGCCACGGGACCTGGTTCAGGCATTTGGATCTTGGACATAGATACCAAGCACGGTATCAACGGCTTCGAAGTATTTCGCGGCATTGCGAGTGCGAACGGCGCTAGCGTTGAGGAGTTCACGCGTACCATGACCGTAGCCACGCCCTCAGGCGGGGCACATCTCTACTTCCGGTGGGACGAGACCGCAGACGCCGAAGGCGGCGTGCGCAGCGACTCATCCGGTCATCTGGCACCAAACCTGGATGTGAAAGGCATCGGAGGACTCGTGAAAGCGCCAGGATGCGGGGGGTATCAAGTCGTTCCGAGGGCCGGTATCAGGAGTACTGTTATCGTCCCGGCTCCCGATTGGCTCGTGAAGCTGACCCGAAAGCCTGAACGGACCAGCGAGCGGCCACCAGAGCAGTACGAACCAGGTAGCGAGCGCGCCGAACGCGAGACGGAACGAGTGCTTGACCGGCTCGGCGGGTCTGCACCGGGGACCCGCAACAACGAGTTGAACGTCGCCGCGTTCCGGCTAGGGAAGATGGGCACCATGGGAGCGGAAGAGGCATGGTCCGAGCTGCGGACCGTCATGTTCTCCATCGGGGCGAACGATGACGAGTCATCCCAACGTAGGACGTTCGAAAGCGGCTGGCAGGCGGGCAGGCGAGCCGGGAACGTGTGATAGGATGCTTGCTAACGAGAGGAGCAAGACATGCGACAACGCGTGAAGTGCCCCGGATGCGGCAAGTTCATCGCGCTCCGAAAGAACGGCACCATCTGGCACCACAACGATGGGCGTCCGCAATATCCCGGTAGCCCTTGGGCGTCGCACTGCAACCGCAGCGGCACCCACCCCGGCAACTAAGGACACAAATGGACAAGGAACAACGCGTCGAACGCGCCCGCAACGCCGCGCAGGCGAGGTGGAAGGGCAAGACCGAAGACGACAAGCGGAAACAACGCCTGGTCATGCTCGAAGCGCAGGCGGAAAACCTCGGGTATCGGTTGGTGCCCGTTGACGACACAGAGAAGGAAGACGGACGATGAGTTACTACCCGAACAGTCGATTCGAAACCGAAGAGGAGTACCGGGCAGCAATCCCGGATCCCGCTACGGGTGTGACCTGGGGAGAATTGCTCGATAAGGCCGAAGCGGCACGTGCGAAGCTGAACAACGCGGAAGAGGCCGAAAAGTGACAACCGAGTACCGTATCGACTTCTCGATCACCCGCTGCCGCGACGGGGAGGACGATTTTACCGAAGTAGGGTTCGGTTCGTCCGGTGCTGACGAAAGCATCGACGGGGCGCTGTACGCCGCAGAATCGATCATCCAGCGTCGCGAGTGGGAGAACTACCCACACCAGCCTGCACCTGAAGACGTTGACGACGACACGAAAGAGGACTGAACGATGACAACCACTGTGACATGCGGTATCTGCGGGAGGCGTGCCCGCATCAAGGCAGACGGGAACCTTTCCGCACACAACGATGGAACCCACGGGCCACATGACGCGCCGCGTCAGTGTTCCGGTACGGGTACCGATCGGTACACGAAAAGGACTGAACGATGACCGACGAAAATCCCGTTCCTGACGAAGAGGGTGCCGTTCGCATCCGAGACGGGAAGGTCGAAGTGTACTTCCAAGGGCAGTGGAGCGAATACAAGCGTGTTGCTTCCCAGCTCCCCCACAGCGGTGTTTGCCGCTGCATGAAACACGAGAAGGACTAGAAGATGGCACTCTGGCACAACCGACAGCCCAACCCCGAACGACACGAACCGACCACCCGCACCGCCCGCGACGACCGCGCTGCGAAGCGCGACGTGAAGCGGGAAACGCGGGTCGAGAACGCCAGGCGGGACATGCACCGCCGACCGTTCGAAGAGGGGCGCTGACATGCCCACGAAGACCGAAACCGAATACCGGTGCACGTACTGCAACCGCTGGGCTCCCTGGACCGATGGGCTCAGTGTCGACGCCGGTGACACCCACGACGAATTCTGGTGCCAGACCTGCGGCGCTGAGATCGTGCTCAAAACGATGGAAAAGAGGACACGATGAGCAACGAACTCACCGAGGCCGAACGCGCCGCCGCTGAGGTGATTCGTAAGGACGGCTGGCGGATGCCAGGGCCGCGCGAAGACCTGGAGACGCAGGCCCGCGCCGTTGTGGCCGCTGTGCGGCCGATCATCGAAGCGAGGGCGCTGGAATACTTTGGAAACCATCTGTATGCACTGGTGGCAACTGAAAGTTTCTGTTCCGAGTCGGACGACTCCGGAATGAAACTTGCCGCTTCCGAGGCATCGGACCTTGCCGAAACACTTCGAAACAACCCCTAGACGCAACAGTGCCCCGGCTTCGGGTGGGGAGCCGGGGCACAGCTCTATCGTACCTGAGATGACGACACATGTGGTGTGGTAGCATTTATCCTCACGAGCCGATTGCCACGGGCAGACCGGCACCGACGAAAGGATAGACTCTGTGGCACTCACGAAAGCGCAGCGCGTAGAACGGGCGCGTAACGCAGCCAACGCCCGATGGGGCGACGCGGGTGACGACGCCAAGCACAAGCAGCGGCTGCACATGGTCGAAGGCCACGCGAAAGCGCTCGGCTACCGGCTCGTTCCGATCACTGACAGCAACGAACCGAAAGAGGGAGTATGACCTTGGATCAGTATGAGCAGGTCAGGGCCGAAAACCAGCGCAAGTGGGCGGCTCGGCGGAAGAAGAAAGAAGAATTGGAGCGAGCCGCAGCGCTCACGCTCGCCGGATTCGAGAGTGTTGTCGTGGGCGGTCGCGACCACGTAGGCGAGCGCGAACGGTGGATCAAATCCAACCCGCAAACGACGCTCGCATACGTCGATGTCCTCATGAAGCTCGGAAGCTACTGGGACACGGAAAGTCTTGCGCTTTCAGTGGATGATGTCGCCAGCAACGTCGACCGCTGACAGCAAAGAGCCCCGTGGTGGGATCCCACGGGGCTCTTCATCCCGACAGCTCCCGAGGCGACAGCAACGACAGCCCGAAAGGAACGCTATGAACGACGATACCACAACAACCCCAGGCGACAAACCGGACGCCTCCGACCTTGAAGCCATGCTCTTCGGCGACCTCGTCGGGCCCGAACGCCCGGAACCGACAGCGGAAGTGGATGCGACTGGCACGGAAGATGGCGCGGCATCGTTCGCAGACGCCAGCGCCGAACGCGAAGGCTTGCGTTTCCTGGAGAAACCCGAACCCGACGACATCGAAGGTATGCGCACCTGGGGCGACCAGGTTCGGGCGGTAATGGAGGCAACCGCCATGTCTGACCTCGGGAACGCCTACCGCCTGCTGAACATCGAAGGCGCGAACCTCCGTTACGTCCATGACACCGAGCAATGGATCGTGCGCGACGAGAAGACTGGGCACTGGTACGTCGACCGGGACGGCGCGGCAGCACGCCAGCGCTGGCACGACATCGCCGCCATGATGCGCATCCACGCGGAATCAGTGGCAGCGGTGGCTGACGACGAAGCGTCCAAAGCTCACGCGACAGCACTCCGCAAGTTCGCACTCAAAGCACAGAACCGCACCTCCATCGACTCCGCTGTCAATGTTGCCGCAACACTCGGTCCGCTCCGCATCGCCCATGAAGAACTCGACGCAGATCCACTATCGCTTTCAGTGCGCAATGGAGTGCTGAACCTGGTCAACCGGGAGCTGTCATGCAAAGACGCCGAAGGCTACAACACGATGATCGCTGGTGTCGAGTTCATCCCTGATGCCGACTGCCCCGAATGGAAGCGGCACATGGCCGTCGTCAGCGGTCACGCAGACGGCACCCCCGACCCTGATCTCTGTGCCTACCTCCAACGGTGGATGGGGTACAGCCTTACCGGCCTCGTCAGTGAGCAGAAGTTCGCGTTCGCGTTCGGGGAAGGCAGCAACGGCAAGAACGTGTCCATGGAAACGATCATGAAAATCATGGGCGACTACGCCATGCCTGGGTCGGCGAAGATCCTGAACGGAGACGCAGGCGAACACGAGACGATCATCGCCGACCTCGCAGGACGCAGGCTTGTGTTCATCGATGAAGCGCCCAAGGGCCGTGTCAACGATTCGCGGCTCAAAGCGCTTACCGGAACCGGTCGTATCCGTGCACGCAAGATGCGGCAGGACTCGTTCGAGTTCCCGGCCCGGTTCAAACTGTGGATCGCCGGTAACAACAAGCCACGTATCACTGACACCTCTGAGGGCATGTGGCGCAGACTCGATCTCATTCCGTTCGACGCGTTCATCCCACCAGAACGGCGCGTAAGGGACTACTCGGACATTCTGTACCGCCAAGAGGGTTCAGGCATCCTCAACTGGGCGCTTGACGGCTTGATGAACTACATGGAGGTCGGCCTCGCCCCGCCCAAACGCGTCACCGACGCGACCACGGAATATCGCGACGAGGAGATGAGTGACACAGCACAGTTCACCGCAGACGTGTTCGACATGAGCGCAGACAGGTCGTTGTATATGTGGATGCCCAATCAGATCATCCACGGGCTGTACGAGGAGTGGTGCAAAGACAACGGCGTCAAGTACGTACTCAGTACCCGGATGCTCGGACCCGAACTCAAGAAGGCCGGTTTCGGGCAACAAGAGAAGACTGAACGCTTCACGCTCCCGTTCACCGGGACCAAGGTGGGTCGCGGGTGGCTCTGCCCACCGCTGATCGTGACACTTCCCTCTTCGCTGGCGTGGACCAAAAATTGACAACACACAGGAAACCCCCGATCACGCTCAGCGACCGGGGGTTTGTTGTAACTGACACTCTGTTTCAAAACCTGATTTCCGTTACAGGGTCTGTTACAGGCAAAACACCTGGTAGATAGTAGTAACATTAGATGTTGTAACAGTTGTAACAGTGTATGTATGATGACGATCGTGTATGAGAATCTAGTCCTAATATAGGACTACGCGCATATAGTAGGCCGTGGAACCGGGAAGTTCTGTTACGCGTTACAAATCGCCAAAATAGCGGGGTTGACCTGCGGAAACGCTCGTAACAGTGACTGTTTCGGGCTCCGTTACAGAACAGGGGAGAACATGAACGAGCGACTTGAGGCAAGGGTGCCCTACCAAGGCGAGCTGGACGTGAGCCCATGGGACGGGATATTGACCGAGGTCAGGCGGTCGGGTTGGCGTGCAGCGTGGCTCGACGAGCGGGTTGAGCAGGAGGCGCAGGCCGAACGCGACCTTGCCGCACAGGCCGACAACTTCCCCGATGAGGAGAAATACAAGCGGCTCCAGTTGGCGCAGAGCCGCGAGCTGAGGGAGTGGGTGCGGCTCTCGCGTGAGGAGCGCTCGCACGGAGCACAGGTAGCCCGTGCGGCCGTCTCAGCGGGCCTCTCAGAGCGCTATATCGAGTCGGTGCAGGCCGAGGCACGGAACATCGCTAGCGTGCTTCAGAGGGCCCTACAGGCCGCGGAACTGAGCGATGAGCAATGGCTTGCGGCCACGGCCGAGCTTCGGGTGGGGTTGGCAGAGATGGGCCGAGAGTTGAGCGCAAGGCACTCAAGTATGAGCGGGCGATTCCCGGAGCGCCCAGGGATCGAATCGTGATCGGCCGTAAGGCGTGGTGGAAAGTGTGTGTATGTCGCGATTGTGTGGTTATGCATACCCCCAAGCAACTCAAGCGGAAAGCCAAGCGACGCGAGGCTCGGCGCTGGCGGGCTGATCTTGACAATGACTACTAGGGCAAACCAGGACACATGCCTCAGAATCACTTGCGGGAACTGTAGGGTATACAAGTTATGTTCTCCTACCGGATTGCAATGGATTACTGAGCCTGCCAGCGCGGGCCGTGGTCCTAGACGTACATAGCCCGTCCGGCCTCTGTGTGGCACGCTGACGGCCTTACAGGTCCGATGCACACAACGCCTAGGGTATGGGGGTACAGGGACTTAGGGAGCTACACAGGGCATAGAGAAGGGCCCCGCCGTGAGACAGGGCCCTAGGTGTGTAGCTATGTGGTTACGAACTGAACATGCCCGAGTCGATAACATCATCGTCACCGCGGCGTCGAGTGTGCTTGCCCTTGCGCTTGTCCAGGGCCTTCTGTGTGGCCTTGGCCTTGGCGGCGTCGCGCTTCTCGTTGTCTTTGTGGTAGGGGTTGGCCTTCTTGGGGTCGTTGACGCCCTTCATCACCTTGCGTCGGATCTCTTCGTTCTTGTCCGCCATCATCATGTCCTTTCATCGTGAATGACCAGGATATCACAGATCGCAGTGGCGCAGTGGGCTGGGTCGAGTGTCCGATTTGAAAGGGTTTTTCTTTTTCGAGTGGTTGGCCGGTGCAGAGCACATAAATGACCGGCGCTCGCACTCACTCCCCCCTCTCGGCAAGCGCTTACACGTTTCCACAACGAAACAGCCACTCCGAAAAGTGGCTGCTCGCGCACTACTCGACCATTTCAGCCGAAAGACGACGTCTGGTCATGTCCACGTATTCCTGATGGATGTCCACCCCGACGAAGTTCATTCCTTCGCTGAACGCTGCCATACCTGTCGACCCTGAACCGCAGAACGGATCTAGTACGGTGCCGCCAGGTGGGCAGATGTAGCGGATGATCCAAGCGGCCAGCGCTGGCGGTTTCGATGTCCGGGAAGTCACCCGACGACGCGATGTCGAGGTGCTTGTATCGGCTGTAGGCGTTGCCGTAGGAACGGGAGCGCTTTTCGCGCTCGGTGGTGCGGTCGGGTGCGATCACGAGCGTGACGGGGCCGGTGTGCTGCATTTTGCCTGCAAGTCGGTCGGCGATCTCCTGCGCGGTCAGTTCGGTGTCGATGATTTCCATATCTTTGATCCTCTCATCATGTCTAACGGTGGTCGGGGCAGAGGGCAATGCAGCCGTATCCGCCCACATGATCCATGCGCCAACCGAGGTGGTTAGCGGCGCTTCGGTAGGTCTCGTTCAGGCACTCATGGCACTGCAGGTAGTAGGCCGTGGTGCAGTGCGGGCACGGGCTGAATCCCCGGTCGAGTTGGTTCGCTTCGGCGTCGTAGTTGTCCTGCATCATTGGTCCTTTCGTCTTTCCGCAACCCTATCCCGCTCCGCTCCCTCGTGGCAACCCCTGGAGCAAGATTTCTCGCAGAAAGTTTCCCGGCTCCGATGCGCACGGTAACATACCGCGTTGACCAGGCATGATAAGCTCATCACATGGAACATGACGACATGAAGACGGTACTGCAAGACTTTTACCACCAGCTCCAGGACAACTACCGCTGCGAGGCACCCGCGTGGGTCATGCACCCGCGTGGGTACGACCGGTACGCCAAGAAGATCGCAGACGGGGAGATGACACCGGAGTTCACGGCGTGGTTCCGGGCGAACGTGCGACGCGGGGAGATCATGGAGCCGTAGACGCGGAAGGCCCCGCACACTCCAAGCGCGGGGCCTCTCGGACGCGTTTCGACCCTATCTCACGGCTCGATCTTCCGCACCACGATCGCGTGCTCGACGCCCGGGGGATCCTCGAACTGGTTACCGTGAGCCGAAGAACCCCAGTCCTGTGCAAAAGCGATGGTGGGCTGCACGGCATCAGCGCACGTGGCCTCATAGTCCTGAGACTCGGGATCGATGTCGTGAGTAGTCTCGACGGACCAGTCACCGACGATGGTGGTGTACATGCGCCTATGCTACCAGGTCAGTCCATGAGATGCCGCTCTGGTGCCCAGACTCGACATGCAGTTTCGCGGCATCATGCGGGAGCATGTTCACGGCAATGAAGTCGATTGCGCACGTCTTGCAGTGGACTCGGTAAGAGCCGTCCTCTCCCGCCGAACCGGCGTGAAACTCCCGAGGCTTGTAGACGCGCTTCATGCCGTGGTGCCGCATGAACCCGTCTAGCTCGTCCTCACCTAGGTATCGCGTGGTTTCGTACGGTTCCCCGTGGTAGTCGATACCGATGCATGGGATCTGGATACCGCTCGAGTCGAACGTCATCTCAGGCAGGCTCGGCGCTGACCAGTTGAGCGGGTCCGCCTGGTATCCGATGATCTCAGGCTTGCCCATCACTACTACCGTCCGGTCGTCCGTCGATGCTCAGACCCAGCTTCGCTTCGACGTATTCGAGATTGCGGAGCGACTTCGCGAGTTCAGATAGCAGGTAATTACGACCGTCGTTGCTCGTTTCCGACCAGAACTGAATCAGGTTCGAAGAACACCCCGCTACCGCCATGAGCGCAGTATGGTGACTTGTGTCTTCGGTGGTCACTTCCCGCCACCGTTCGGCTTGGGGTTGCAGGTCGGGCAGAGCGAAGAGCAGCTACCGCATCGGGTGTTCGTCATGATCGTGTCCTCTCATCTTCTAGTGATAGTGGCTTCGTGCTGCCCAGGACCGGTCCAGCCGGTAGCGGTCTCCTGCCATGGGCGGATGCTCACCATGCCATTGAGCGCGGCGTAGTGGCATGCCAGGCAGGTAGGGCCATGGACGGTTTTGATGATCTTCCAGCCCTGCGATTCTATGGCTTCGAGAAGTTCGGTGATGGTGTCCACGTCTTGTGTCCTCTCGTCATGGTGTCTTTGGTCCAGCATACCAGAAACCCCCACCCTCGCGGGTGGGGGTCTGTTGGTTACTTGATGCCGTACTGCTTCTTGAGATCCCGGAGCATTTGCCACTGCTTGGTGAGGCTCGTGCTCCTGGCTGCGATGTTGGCTCTCCAATCCTCCTCGGAGATCTCAGCGGGGCGCGGAGTTCCCAGGCCCCAGAAGTGGTCGCGGCTGGCGGTGTTGAGGCCATCCTCAACGCGCCAGAGGTAGTCCTTCATGGCCTGCTTCTCGGCTGCGGTGTAAGGCATGTCCTGAGTCCTCTCATCTTTGGTCTTTGTACTGCCAACAATACGCCCCCTTACCGTTCCCGACAAGGGGGCGAATGAAGTTTCTCAGATTTCCCAGGGCTTGCGCCCCGCTTGCACGTCAGCCTCGAAGGCTTCGGCGACGCGGGAGAGGTATGAGGAAACATGGGCGTAGTTGACGCCCGCCTTCGGGTACAGGTACCACATGCCGTTGCGCAGCTCCGCGCGAGCGCGCTTGCGAGCGATGATGTTGTTACGCCCGTCCTGAACTTCGACGGTGACGAGGGCCCGGGTGGGGGAGATTTCGCGGATCTTCATGATCGTGCCTTTCATCGTTGGTCTTTGGCTTGTCCCAAGCCTAACACCCCCTCGCCAGCATCGGCAAGGGGGTTAGGCTCACTTTCTGAAATTGGTGTTTTAGCAGGTCAAAGCAAAACCCCGCACCGAAAGGTGCGGGGCTCGTTGCTAGCGCTTCGGCTTGTGCGTGAACCATTCGCGCTTCACGCGATCAACGGCTTCGTACTCGACATTATCGGCGATGTCCTGTCGTCCCTTCGGAGCCGCGAACGGCGACCAGTTCGACGCAGCCGGGCGAGCAGGCGCGCTCTTGGCCTGCCCGTAGTCGCGCTTGGGGACTTTTCGTGCCATGGTTCACTCCTCCGTGTCGTTGTTGGAGGGCATGCGCTCCAGAACATTCTGGAGACGTTCTCGGGTGTTCTTGAGGTAGCCCTTAGTGGCGTCGGTGTTGGGGAGCGAACCAGCGCGAAGGCGCAGGCTCATGACTTCCGATGCGACCAGGGCGCGAACGTCCGAAGCCTCTTGATCGGTCAGTTCGATGTTTACCACGTCTTTTATCCTCTCATCGTGTGTCCGGTTGAGTGTAACACCCCCTCACGGGTGTCCGCAAGGGGGTGTCGAGGTTTTCTTAGATTGTGTGTTTGTGCAGGTCAGTACACGTTTTTATGTCTGGTGCGATCGAAGGGCACATAGTACCCGCGCTTTCTGATCTCGCATGGGCACGGCACGTATCGAACAATGACACCATGTTCCGCTACGGATGGCAAACCACCGTGTGTCCAGTAGTTGTGTTGCCCGTCTAGTGATTGCCATTGGGTCATGTGACGGCATCGCGGTTTGAACGGCCACATCAATTGGTAACCCCCAGTGCCTTCGCGGTGTCGCACGGATACGGCACGCCGTGCGCGTCAGCGTCTCCGCAGGTGGTGCAAGCGGGCTCGATGTAGCCGTAACTGCCGTCAGGCAGCGTTCCCTGAACTGCGTGGTCAGTCGGCCAGTGTAGGTCCAATGCGGCGTCGATCTTCGCCTGAGCTTCGGCCAGCTCGGCTCGCAGCGTTTCGGTAGGCATCGGGAAGTTGTACATGGGGCCCGAGTCTCGGGTGGGGTACTTGCGGTCATTCATCGTGTTGTCTCCAGATTCCAGCGCCAATAAACAGCAACGCAAGGAGTTGAGCCGTCTGCCAATGTTGGTTGGCAACCAGGACAACCATCCACAGGCTGACAACACTCAGTGCGATGTTATCGAAGAACAGGTTAACCGCACGTGTTGCGAAACGGGATGCCCCGCGCGCGAGTGACGCACGCTCTTCGGCGCTTTGGTCTTTGTTCGTCCAGAGCAGCATCATTCTCCCTGACGGGTAGTGTCGTACAGCAGCTTGTCGCGTTCGCTCCGCATCCGAACGCATTCGCGCTTGGCGTCGTAGAGTGCAGTCTTCGTGTCGCGAAGCTCGTTGTCAAGATCGAACACGTACCCACGCGCCTCCGCAACGTCGAGTTTCAGTCGGTCGCGCTCCGCTGCGAGGTCAGCGATCATCCGCACGTGCCCTTCGCAGGCGAGCCTGAGCATTTCGAGTTCGGTCATGTCTTTGATCCATTCGTGTCGTAAGGTGACTTTCCGCCACCGGGGCAGGCGTGCTCAGGGGAGCTGGCGAACGCCAAGAGACTGCTTGAGCTGTGATTTCGCAGTGTGCCGTCCAAGCGGAGCACGATGCTCCTGCGGCACTGCGGACATGTGACGATGTGCTGTTCAGACATGTGTCTTTGATCCTTGTCGTTACCGGGCCGAACCGTTGTGCCGGTGCGGCCCCTCCGTCGATGATGCGATCTCCAGTCTAGCTCGGGTTCGGAACCCACACCACATCGCTACCGCAGATACGACAGAAGTAGGTCCCCTTCGTGATCCTGTGTCGCGTAACGGTCGCAGCGGCACCGCAAGAGCACGAGCCACGCCACTTGCCTTCGGGTAGTACTACACCGACCGCGCATCGTTCAGGGCTTGCGCCGATGCTACGAGCGGTCGCACGCCATTTCGGTCCGTGACCGTGACCGGGGCCAGCCAGCGCGTGGGCGATCTCGTGCAAGACGGTATTCTGCACTTCTGCCCAATCGTTCAACTTCACGTAGTACCGCGACATGGTGATACGTTTCTCGGCAAAGCTGCACTGCCCGCAGCGCTTCTTGGCACGGTCGAAGGCAAACGCCCAACCGATCAAGCCGTGGTCGTCCATGAGGTTCCGTGTCAGCTCGGCAGCCTTATTGAGGTCCAATGTCTTGCCCCTTGTCGTTCGTCGTTGGTCGTAGCACCGACAATACACGATGACTACAAGCCTGTGCAAGGGGATGACTTGCCAAACCTCCGAGGCAGGTGTACCGTGAATACAAACGTTCCTCCCCGCTGGTAAGAGCCCCGGGGCTCTGCCGCAAGGCCAGGCGGGGAGGTCACCTACGACCAAAGATGGGAGGATCCGACATGGACAAGCATGACATTCCCGAGATGATCGTACTGCTTTCGTTCATCGTAGTTGTCGGTGCTGCTGTGATCGCCGCGGTGATCGCACTGGCCAGCTAAGGCGGGTGTTACGGCAGGTCCAAGGGTTGACGCCCTTAGACTGTCGCGCTAAGATGAGAGAAACGACAACGATGAGAGGACCCATGATGACAGTCAAGCTCCACGCTCTCCCGGCTCCGTATCGCAAGGACATCAAAGAGGCAGAGCTGCAGTCACGTCACGCCTACGCGGACGCCATCAACCACGAGGCTCCGGCCTACGATGAGGCCGCTGAGCGCGCTCACGACTGCTACACCGATCTCTGCGAGCAGGCGCTGGTGTGCTGCAAATACGAGTGCTACGAGCGAACCTACTTCACGCAGTACTGCGATGCTCACGCGACCCGAGAGGCGCGCTGACATGCCGGGGCTCAGGACAGAGGGCTGGGAACTCGATCCCAAGCAGATTCGCAAGGTCATGAGCGGCCTCTCTGACGAGGAGCTGCACGCGAACCTGGGCCACACGTGGCCGCGGATCCGCGAGGCCGCGGAAGCCGAGGCAGCTAGCCGCTGGGCGGAGACGATCATGCCGAAGGGTGACCGATGACTGAAGATGAACGACTTGCCGAACGGGCGCGCAGGATTCACGGAGACAATCCGTTCAGCCCTGAGAACATGGCGCGAGACGCCAAACTGAACGGCATCGAACGGGACGCGGTTCCCGTTGAACGCATCATCGAAGCACTCAAACGACACACGGAGGACGACGAATGACTGACATGACTGACATGATGGCAGACGAGGAATACACAGAACCGAAAACTGTGTACATCGTCGAACTCGAACGCGATGACGTGACGTCGCTGGTGCATGCTGCGCATATGCACGCCGAACGCCTCAGTGCGCCCGAGTCGAAACGACTTGTCGACAGTGCCAACCGGCTGTCCTCGCAAGTGCTGCACATCAACTACGGGTCGTGACCGTGGTCCAATGGATACACGGTGAAGCCGGGTTCGTCCGGCACGCTTTCAAGAATGAGCATGCCGGACTGCCCTCACTCTGCGGGCGGGGGAGGTACCCCCAGGACGCCACTCCGCCCGCACGCACACCCCCGGCGTGCAAGTGGTGCTCGGCCGTGGTCCGGCCGCCGGACGGACAGACGACAGGGGGAACATACGCCCGCGGCATGCACTGGGCGCAGGGCAAAATGGTACGCAAAGGGAACCGAAATCCGAGAGGTTACGACGGATGAACGAAAACAAGCAGCCCGACGCTGCTGACCACGCTTTTGCGCTGGTCGAGCAGGTGAACCGGCTTGCCAAGATCGCGCCGACTATGGCGACATGGGAGAACGACAGGAACGCGCCCAGCAGTGAGCAACTGTCAGCGGCGCGTGCGGTCGTATCCGGCGGTCCAGAGCTGCGCAGATCCCTCTGGGCACTGGAAACGACAGCTGAGACGATCATCAAGGCGCATGACGACGCGCAGGGGAAACGGCTTGACGCGTTCTTCGAAGATCCGATTGAGGGAGTGTGAATCCCGAGGTGATGGCGACGTTCGTCGGGCTGCTCGCCATGATCGCTTTTGCGCTGGTGTGCCACGTGATCCGAGCAATCCGGGAGCGCGGGGAGTGAACGAGCGGAAAGGATGGATGATCCTGGCTATCGGAGTTGGCATCTTCGCGGTATTCTGGCTCGGGTTCGCGCTGGCAATGTTCCTGTACAGCACCGAAGCAGCGGAGAGGTTCCTCCAGTGAACCCCGATTCGCTCATGATCGCGTGCACGCCAGCGCTGGTGTTCATCGGATCGGCGATCGCCTACTACTCCGCTACCGAGTCCGGGGATGATGACCCCAGCCCGCATGTACTGCGCGGAGAGGTAGAGAACGAGCCCTGGGGCACCCCGTACAGCATCAAGACATACCGGCTTCCCGGTGACACCGTTAGACGGTCATACCGAGATGCTGCGCGGCAAGACACAAGACAGTTTACGAAGATCATCGACACAGAAGGAAACGAGGATGCGACGACCTGAAATCGATATGCTCACTGCAGCCGAAATCGCCGAGGAGTTCGGGTTCAATCTGACGTACATGTACGCCATCACGGGTCCGACGAACGCGCACCGAGACGCGGAGCTGTTCAGGCATCGTGTGGAGACTGACGAAACCTGGCGAGCAGCCTACAATCCGAAGGCGAAATACGTCTACCCGAGGCGGGAAGTTGCCCGCTGGTACCGGGAGCGGAAATCGACAGTGTAAGGTCAGCGCCCCTCTTGTAGGGGCGCTTTTTCGT